>Ga0208183_1000137_pt1 | contig 47835 bp, 55 predicted proteins | sample MalvirDeepMed_51_FD_184251 | JGI IMG/M metagenome (GOLD analysis project Ga0208183, IMG submission 184251) | Marine viral communities from the Global Malaspina Expedition - Malaspina viral metaG DeepMed_51 (SPAdes) (version 2) | ecosystem: Environmental > Aquatic > Marine > Oceanic | place... | reverse complement strand
ATATTGGCGAAATAACAAGGCCGATAGTGGATGATTAGGCTCCAAGCTGAAAGTAAACCACCTCCGCAGCCATTTATTGGTGTGGTCTACAGAGGATTATGTCTTTTTAGAGGGGAAAATCCCTAGATCCCCTATTTGGCTCCGGCTGGTTTATTGGGGATCAGTGATTTACCTGAGAAATGGGGGTTGATTGAAGCCAGCGGAAGGTCGTTGAAACTTGTTCATGGGCCGAAGGGTAACTATTGGCCATCTTTTGAAAATGCTCAGGACTCTGATTGGAAGGGGTTTGCACACTCCCCCTGCGCGGAATCAGAGCGTTCTTTGCTTTACGCCATAGCTCGAAAGGCTATGTCATAATATGGGAAATAGCATGTTTGTAGAACAAAGAAATAAAACAATAGGAAAAATTATGAGTGATAAAGAAGATGCGACTGAATTTGTGAAGTCCATTGCAAATTCTCTGGAACAACTTGCGGTCATCGAATCTTTGAAAGTGAAACATTCAGAAAGCGAGATGACTGAGCTTATCAAAGAAAGAAGTTTTCTGTGTGGCGTAAGAACAGATGCCATTATGAATAAAGAGGGTGATGAGCAGGTTCGAGAAGCAACTGAAGAGCTAGACAATTTTGACTATGCTCACCCTCTTATAAGAAAGTATTGGCAGTTCGCGAGTTAGTTATGGCAAAGAGGATTTATTTGCACGAAGGAGAGTCATATGGAAGGTTGACAGTTGTTCGTGGGGATATTATCAGTCCCGATACGGGGAAAACTATGGCTCAGTGCGTATGTAGTTGCGGGAATGAGGTAACTAAATCTGTATCGGATATAAGAAGGGGGAATATTTCATCATGCGGCTGCTATCAAAAAGAAGCAGCCCGAAAACGGTTGTTAAGTAACCCCAAAAGATACACAAATACTATTATCGAAATGAGTGTTGGTGATGTATTTGGTTATCTTACAGTTATAGATGAAACCCCGATAAAAAGAGGTGTTGGAAAGAATTTCTATTACAGATGTTTATGTATTTGTGGAAAAAAGGTAACTGCTCAGGGTACTGCGCTGAGGAAAGGTACACAAAAATCATGTGGCTGCATTCGTGAGTCATTAAGAAAGGATATGAATGCTGGTGACAAATACGGGACGTTAACTATTTTATCTAAGATTCCTAAGAAGCAGGGGCGGAGACTTTTCTACAAATGTGTGTGTGAATGCGGTATGAAGGTAGAGGCTGACGGTAGCCGCTTACGCAGGGGGCAGAAGAGCCATGACGGATGCATACTGGTAGATAATAGAGGTAGGGATGGAAAATTTATCAAGCGCGATGATGAATTGATGAGGTAGGAAAAAATGGTTGAGTTGATAGCTATGTTTTTGGTCGCCTTCGTTTTAGTAGCTGGTGTTGCTATGAAAATATTAGCGTGGTTAGAAGATGGCGGTTTGTATTACATGAAAAATCCCGCTGCAAAAGTCATGGATGACGCAAAGAAAAATGGTCGGTCTGTTGACTATAAAACTGCGCTGGAAGTCGTTGAATCAAGCAAAAACAGCAAGTAGGAAATAAATGGCTCATTGTAAATGTTTATGTGGTGTTGAAACATATAAACGTCCACACGATTTAAGATCGGGCCAAGTCAAAAGCTGTGGTAAAAGATGCACCGCTAAATATATCAAATAGGACCGCTGAGCGACTTTTTTATTGTTCAAAGATGATTTATTGGTCGATGCTCTATATACTGAATGTGATTATTGGCTTTAGGCCACAACAAAAACAGGCGCTTACGAGCTGCCTTCAATACGTAAAGAGGAAAGTTATGAAAACTGTATTTGAGAAAAACTACGTTCTAATGGTAAAGCTTGGAATTATTCTGGAAGATAATACGGTCCCTTCTTACCGAAAAAGTATCTCTTCTGGTGTGATGGACTTAGTGGTTGAGCGCAATGAGCTTACTGATGGTTTTAACGACCAAAAGTGTATTGGCTTTTCAATTGGACACTACTTTGTTCAATGTGGTGATTTATGCTCAGACCCAATTATGGAAATCCTTTATTACCCTGATACAAACATGGTTGAGGCCTATTCATTTGAAATGAGTCTTCCTCCAATGTACGAGGTAGTATATCCCCTTCCTGGCAAAGTTAATGTGAAAGCCAAAAAGTCGCAAAACTCGTTTTTGCACAGCTGGTTGAACAACTTGGTAGCACAGGGGCATGGTGTTAAATGGGAAGACCGCAGCGCTGCTGCCTAATGTGGTATAGGAGCGCATCATGTTTCAAGCAACTATGGATTTGCCGTTAGGTGATTTTGCAGCATCGAGCATCGAGCCAAAATGTTTACGCAATTCACTGTTTAAAGACGGGCAGTTTGAATCAAAAGTGGGTAAAGCTGATCGTATTTGCCGCCGCTTAATGAGAGTTAGGGTTTATCGAAACCTGAATAAACCGGAGTTCTATTCAATTCTGGCTATGGAAGGTGAAGATAAAGGTAAAGTGATTGGTTATGCTCGTTCGGTATTACTCGAAAATTGCCAGTTGGTAGTCTCTGAGAAGTCTAGGCAACGTGTCTTGAGGGAAAAGCGCAAGAACGTCCACGCTTTTTGCCAAGGCATCATCGTAGATGCATCGGAAATGGTGCAGACGTTAGATGGAACTGAATGTGCGATTACATATAATCCGTACAAAATGGGGTCGTTCTTTCGTCGAGATGATGATTCACCGTTTACTGATGGTTGTACTCAGGCGCTATTGCAAGGTAGTGACGTGTATATAACAGAAAGCGCCTCTTGAGGGCGCTTTTATTATGCGAATAGCGCTGGTATATTAAAGATTCTGAATCGGCCATCGGCCACAAATAAACTAGGCGCTTTCGAGCTGCCTTCAACACGTAAAGAGGTAAATATGATTGTTGCACGACCAATTAATGAACGTGAACCTTGTCTACTAGAAGGAAACAGATATAAAGATTTGTACCTCTATGATTTGGACGGTAACTTAGTGGTAAGACAGAATTCACCCTATGAAGGGTGGACCTATGACGCACTGGAACTCGTCAGCGAATCCTTAACGACCGATTATGAAGCCCTGCAATTTGGCTGGGATGCATATTTGGGGGATAAAAAGGACGATTGCTGTGTTGGTTCGTCTGAAGTGTAGAATTGGCATAGAAAATAAGCTTCCATTAGGAAGCTTTTTTTATGGCCGAAATTTGATATAGTCAAAAGGCATATTTGGCTACGGCCACAAACAAAATAGGCGCTTTCGAGCTGCCTTCAACACGTAATGAGGAAAACGTATGAATACTAAAAATGCAACAAAAGCCCTTGTACACTTTTACTTTGCTACAGAGTTACTAAAAGACCTGAGTGAAAAAGAATTATCGATAGGTGATGTTATTGGGGTTGGTGAAGATGTTTTTTTACTAGACCTATACCCTTATTCAAACCTCATTCATAAAGTCCTGGCTGATTTTGATATTGATGTCTGTGATACCAGGACGCATGAGCTTTACGTTTACGATAGTTTGGCTGATTGCTTTTGGGGGATTGTTGAGAGAGATAGCCAAGCGAACGAATTTGCAGTGATGCCAGATAAAGATGAATTTGAACTGGACGTTAACCGTCTAATCGATTCGCTCTAGTGATAAACAAGCTTCCCAACAGGAAGCTTTTTTTATGCCCAATATTTGATATAGTGAAATGGTTAATCGGCCATCGGCCACAAATAAAACAGGCGCTTTCGAGCTGCCTTCAATACGTAAAGAGGAAATATTATGAGCGTTACTATGTTCTATCGTGTATGTGTTACTGATTTCAATGCTGACCTAGCAAAGTGTGGTCATGATTTTGGTGAAATTAAAGGCCGTCATAAAGACGCTTTCACTGCTGATCGTGAAGCAAAAAAAGCCAGCAAGGGCGCGTTAAGCAATTCACAAATGGCTTTTGAGCTTACTACTGATGAAAAGTTAGAAGTAGGTGATAAACCAGTAGAGTTAGTATGGAATGCTTATGTCGAATGTAACCGTCACCGCGAAGTACGAAAGTGTGCAGACATCTTGGAAAAAATGAAAACAGGTGAAAGCGCTGAAGAAGCGTGTAAGTACCTGGTCCCACTTGATGAGTACAATCGCGATATGGAATTTGATGAGTGGTGCGACAAGTTCTCTGAACCGGCGCAAAAACTCATTGAAGAAAATGAAAAGCGTATTCAGCAAAAAGCAGAAGAAGAAGCCAAGCGAGCTAGTATCGTTTCAAGCTTTGAAAGCGCTGCGAGTGAAATGACTTATTCGTTCCCTGCTGTAAAAGGTATCCAGGCGAAAAAGGAATTTTACATTGCCCAGGTGCCATTTAAGTATCTGGTTAAGTTTTTCACGTTTGCAGATGAGAGCCTTCCGGCAGAGCTTCGAGCTCAGCGAAAGGTCAACATTAAGCATGCCAATGAAATCGGTCAATACGTAGTCGATAATCGTGAAGATTATGTGCTTCCGTGTTTGACTGTTAGCGTAAATGAAGCGATGGTTTTTGACCCGTTAAATGTAAATGGACTTGCAGATCGTTTAGGTGTAATTCGTATACCTTTGACTGCAAAGCTCCTTATAAATGATGGACAGCATCGCCGCCAAGCTGCTGAATTCTTTATGAAATATGATAAAACGTTAGGGGACGAAACCGTGCCTGTGACGTTTTATTATGATGAAGGACTTGAGCGGTCTAAGCAAATTTTCGCTGACTTGAATGCGAACCTGTCAAAGCCAAGCGCTGCGATAAATGCACTGTATGATTTGCGTAACCCTTTCAATAAATTCGTTCTGGACGCTTTAGAGCGCCATCCAGCAATTAACGAATTGGTTGATAAGGAGCAAACAACAATTGGTGGTAAATCTGAAAAGGTTTGGTCACTGGTGCATTGGAAGAAGTTTGTTGAAAAACTTCTTAATGTCAAAGAAAAGTCATTCATTAACATCGATGATGAAAAATTGGATTCAATGAATCAGTTTTTCGACTTGGTACTAACTGAATTGACCGGAAAAATCCGACTGTGGCAAAAGGTCATTAATGATGAGATCAGTTCTGAAGAATTGAGAAATTATAATGTGGCCGGTCACGCAGTATTTTTGGAGTCAGTAGCGCTTGCCTTATCGGGCATATGCGAAAGTGACGAAGATTCTGTTAAAGCGGCAATTGACAAAATTGCGAGTGTTCCGACAGCCAAAGATGCATCACACTGGAATAACCGTTGTGTTGTAGCTGGGCGAATGGTTAAGACGGTTGATAGCGTCAAGGTGACAGCAGCTTACTTGCGACAAGTAGCTGAGCTTGAGTTATCCGAGAGCATGAAAGAAGCGGTAAGCCGACACGGTTTAGCAGCGTAAAAATAAAGGCGTCCTTCGGGGCGCTTTTTTTTTGCGTGAAATACGGTAGTATCTTAAATGTAACTAGCTTATTAGCTTACAAACAAAACAGGCGCTTTCGAGCTGCCTTCAACACGTAAAGAGGAAAAATATGGAAGCACTTCAATGTAAAGAGCCTATAAGGTTCGTATCTGGAAATGCGTATAGTCTTGATCTTGATTATTTGATTGAAAAAACTGACGGTGTAGACCTACAGGCCTATGATATTTATGTCGTTTTTTTAAGTGGTGGCAAAGATTCGGTCGCGTGTTTGCTTGAGCTCATAGAGCAAGGCATACCCAGGGATAAAATTGAATGTCATCACCATTTAATCGATGGTGAAGGGCCTGAGTTTATGGACTGGCCTTGTACTGAAGAATATTGCAAAGCGCTGTGCAAAGCATTGGGCGTTAAGTTGTATTTTTCATGGAAGGAAGGTGGTTTTCTTCGGGAAATGGAAAGGGACAATGCGCCTACGGCGGCTGTTCTGTTTGAAACTCCTGAAGGTGAAACCAAAAAAGTCGGCGGTGATTCCGATAAGCTGGGAACCCGTAAACAGTTCCCAGCCCTGAGTGCAGACCTTAGAGTTCGTTGGTGTTCCGCATATCTCAAGGTGGATGTGGGGAAAAAGGTAATTAGCCATCAAAAGCGATTTGAAGGAAAGCGTACCCTCGTTTTAACGGGTGAACGCGCTGAAGAATCGCCTAGCAGAGCTCGTTACGCCAACTTTGAACCTCATGCTAGTTCAGCGACGAAAGTTGCTCAGAAGGACGCACAGGGCCAAAAACGAATAGGACGCGATGGTAAAGTGATTTACGATATTAAACGCAATAAAAAGCGTTTCGTTGATCACTATCGAATTATACAAAATTGGGAAGAAGAGCGAGTGTGGAATCTTATGAAGAAATACCGCATTTTGCCTCATCCTGCATATATTTTGGGGTTCGGTCGATGTTCATGCCTTATTTGCATTTTTGCCAGCGCTAACCAGTTAGCAACCATTCAAATGTTCATGCCGAACCGGTTTGAAAATATTGAAGCGGTCGAAGCTAAATATGGTAAGACAATTCACTTTTCTCGCAACAGCGAAAAAGAGGTTGTTCAAATTCCGTTAGCTGAAGTTGCTGCTAAGGGTACGCCTTATCAGGTAGATAGAAAATGGTTAGAAATAGCCATGAATAGAGGTACGTTCGCTCATGACATCATTGTAGACAGCTGGGAGTTGCCAGCTGGTGCATTTGGTGATTGTTGTGGACCAACGTAATTTTGAGAAAAAAGGGCGCTTTCGAGCTGCCCGTTAAACGTAAGGAGGTCGCTATGAAAGCGAAGCAACGTGATGGGCCTCGGTTCGTCAAAAAGATGTTGATGGTGTTTGCCCACGGCTTACTAATTGACATCGCGGTTGGTGCGATATTTTTGGGTTTGGGTGCGTTACTTTTCGGACCTACAACTGACACTAATATTGTGAAAGCTGTGTTTATACTGGGTATCGGAATAGTCTGCATAGTTGTAGCGCTGTTCATTCTGATCATTAAAGCGATATTGCTTATGCGTTCAGACAAAGATTGATAGCCAAAAAAAAGCCCCTAATGGGGCTTTTTGTTTTTCTTCAGTTCTACTCGTTCTTGCTTGAGTTCAGCCAGTTTTGATTTGGCGTGTTGGATGGATTCAAGTGCCGTTACTCGCTGCATTAGCAATGAGCTCACGGACTCTTCTCGCTCCATACCTTTCAGACGTTTTTTTCTGACATTCGTTGTTTCCTTTGCAATTGCGTCAGAAAGCTCAAAGGCCTCTTTTAAAGTTTTGCAAATGGATAAACTAGCCAGGTAACTTTTATACATTTCTTGGTTGGGGTGATCTGCATAAAAATCTACGGCTTCCTGGTACTTCTCAAGTGATATATCGATAGGTTTTTTAGTTGGCTTTGGCTTAACGGTCGGGGCTGGTACTTTGCCTTTCAAGTTTAAGCGTAGAGCTAACAGAGTATCGATTGAGACAGCTTGATTAACCGGTTGATTACTCGGTGTCATAGTATTACCTCGTTACGTGTTGAAGGCAGCTCGAAAGCGCCTATTTTGCTTTTGCCAATGGTGGCAGGAGACGGATAAATACTAGCCAATTTGTGAAGTGCTGGCAACTGACATATTAGGCATGCCTAATTTCTCAGCTATACTTGCTCGTAAAGAAAGTTAAATATAGAGATAATGGTAATGAGAAAAATGTTTCATATGGGCAGTGCTTTGGGGTTGTGCTTTAAACCAGAAAACATAGATTTATCTGTTTTTACCGCTGAGCCGTTGGGGGCTGTTTTACCAGATGGCAGAGTTGCCTACTTGCGACAAATGGAAATAGTATTTTATAAGCCGAACTATTCAGATCCCTTTGATTGCGGGGCGCATAGAGCGTCAGTGGTTAATTTAAAGTTTTGTGACCAATTAAGTAAAGATATTGAATTTGAAGTGAGTGGCGCATACTTTTGGCGTTTTCTTGAATCAGTGCCAGAAGATTTTAGAGTTCTGACAAACAACAATACAAAAGAGTCATATATCAATGACTCATTAGAGGGGATCATGATGGCTGCAAGATATGCTTATCAAACCTGTTTTGTTGATACGACGATGGAAAACACCTGTGTTCCACCTTTATCATGTTCCCTTGATTTTGAGACTGGTGATTACTCTGTTATAGAGGCGATGACATTGCCAGAAGATGAAAGACGCTTAATAAGTGGTCTGGTTAATGAGAAGCTTAATCAGATCGATTTGACGGTGTTCACCAATGAGTTTGTTGATAACATGCTTATTGATGGATATCTGATATATGGTTTTAAGTCTGTGGAGGGCGGTATAAGTCCAAAATTTACAGCTGCCAAGTGGAGTAAAACAAAACATAAAAATCTAAGCGATTACCTATGTGAATTAAGTCCTCATACATATGAAAATTGCCCTGCCTATATTAGATGGTCAGAGTTTTTGAATACTAAATTACAAAATCTTGTAAAAAACCTGTTCGATGAGCTTTTCACGATTGACACCCTCAAAGGGAAAAATGAATTAACTGAGGCTCAAATGATTCTTGAGAATGATGGTAATTTATTCGAGATACAAGGAGCAAATGAGTCCGTTGATACTGTTTATGACCGTGCGATAATTGTAATGGGGCAATATATGGAGTCTTTAGAACACAATCATTAAGTAATAACCTCCATATAATAGTTTGGAGAGCAAAAAAACAGGCCCTTAAAGGGCCTGCTTGTTATTGGAGATAGGCTTGTTCGTTTTGCTTGGTAGATATCAAATCCACGGCTGGAAAACGGTTGTCAATCACCGGCACGATAGACTTGCTATCGTTCATATGATCACCAAAACTGTAAACCCCATGACCACTATGGAAGAAGTAGAAACCTCCGCTGCGTTCCTCGATGAGATCAGCCAGAAGAGGGAAGGGATTTTCATATACTTTTGCACCGTGATTGTTCGCGGCATCATAAGCATAATCATCAGTAAGGTAACTCTTTCTATGCAGTTGACGGTATTGGCCGTTAGCGAGCATTTTGATTAAGTGTAAAGCACGAACCTTTTCAGGTATCTCAGTTAGAGGCTTGAGCTTGTGAAGTTTGAAAGGTGAGAACACCTGACCTGACTTTACTTCTCTTCGCGTTACTGTGAGCCCTGGCATCAATTTAGCTTCAAATACACCATCGCGGCGTTCTTGATAGTTTGCGATATACAGATGAGCAATAACACCTGTAATGCACTCGGTTTGGCTTATATTGCTAACCCATTCAAGAAAGCGGCTGTAACCTTCAGCGTCTGATCCTACGTTCCAGTGAATTGTGTATGCCTCACAAGTCTTTCTGGCTTCAAGCGCATTGGCAAGAGTTGTTATGTGGATAGAGCTACTGTAGGTGTGTACACGCACTTGGTACTTGCTAAAGTAAACCGTTTTAAAGCGAACATCCGTCCAGTTATTCCATTTTTCATCATCGATGATCATGAATGCTTCACGGAGTAGAGTTTCACGGCTCGCAAAGGCCGGTAAGTTAGAGTGGGTTAGTTCGTGTGACTCAATAGGGTCGTTGACCTTAGCAGTACGAACATTATTTGATGTGCCGTTAAGTGTGTAGTTTACTAACTCCACTTTACCGGATACAAAATCCCACGCTTCATTTAATGTTTTCATTGATACTGATGATTCATTACTGTTAACTCGGTCTGGATGACAAGCTAATGCTGCACGTTTGTACAGACGTTTCAGTTCAGTGAAATCATCAGCAATGCCATTGCCAGCAGATGCGATCAACTCAATAGCGCTATGTATATTCATAGTGTTTCCTCTTTACGTGTTGAAGGCAGCTCATAGAGCGCCTGTTTTTGTGTTGCCAAAAATGGCTTAAATCACTTTCATTATAGGTATATATGCGTCGAGATACTAGACATCTGGGGTAATTTTGCTAACCTGGTGTTGATTATTAAATGACTAAAAAGGGCGCTTCCCAGCTGCCCGTAATACGTAAAGAGGTGAATGTATGTTGACAGTAATTAATACTAAACTTGGCGAAAATCGCGGTGTAACTAGAGTGTGGCTGGAAGGAAGTAAGCTAAGCAGTAACTTCCAAATAGGTCAAAAGCTAGACATCCAACTTGATCATGAAAAGAAAGTCGCTGTACTGAAAGTTGCACCTGAAGGTCGATTCTCAGTTTCCAAGCGTGACCGTAATGGCCGAATTTCCCCGCTTATTGAAATTAAAGATAATGAGCTTGGTGAAATATTTGGTGATGTAGGTGTTCTTCTTCGTGTGGTGGTCAAGAACGGAGTTGCTACTATTGAGGTTCATGGTATTGATCGTAAAACAGCAGAGCGCGTTGACCGCTTTAATCGAAAGGTTAAAAACAGTGAAGCGCTTACTATCGGTTCGTTATTTTCAGGGGGCGGTATCATCGATGCTGCACTACATGAAGGTTTAACAAAGGCTGGTATTAACTGCTATACAAAATTCATCGTAGAACAGGAACGTCAGTACTTGGATACGATGGTAGCGAATCAACCAGAACTTTTCCGTGATGATTCAATTCTTATTGAAAGTGGAATTGAATATGTCGAGCTAAAGAACCCGCCAAAAGTGGATATTTTAATAGCTGGTATACCATGCACAGGAGCTTCTAAAGCAGGAAAAAGTAAGAACAAAATCAAAGCCGCAGAGTTTCACGATGCAGCCGGTTCTTGTTTTTTCCACGCTTTGCAGTTTATTGGTCAGTGCCAACCAGGGTTAATCATTTTGGAAAATGTGCCCGACTACTTATCGTCTACAAGTATGGCTGTAATTAAGTCCGTGTTGGAAACCTGGGGCTATGAACTTGAAGTTGATGTTCTAAATGGCAATGAGTTTGGTTGCTTAGAGAATAGAGACAGAATGTGCGTAGTAGCTACCAGTAAAGGAATGGCTAAATTCAATATGGAGCTAGTCAAACCTTTACAGGAAAAACCCATTAGTGTTTCTGAAATACTTGAGAACGTGCCGCTAGATGATGATAGATGGAAAACCTATCAGTATTTAGTCGATAAAGAAGTGCGAGATAAGGAAGCGGGTAAAGGTTTTAAGAGAGCTTTATTGGACGGTACGGAATCATCTGTGCCTACAATTCGACGCTTGTACCATAAAGCTGGTTCTACTGATGCATTTGTTATCCACCCTGATGGTGTTCGTAGCAGACTATTTACTCCTACAGAGCATGCAGGGGTGAAAGGTGTGCCAGTTAGATTGATTCAAGGTGTTTCTTCGACAATTGCCCATGAGATACTGGGGCAGTCCATTGCATACCCAGTCTTTACGGCTGTTGGATTCGCGCTTGGCAAGTGGGTTTCTGAAGCTTCAAACGACAACGACATGTTAAATGCTGCCTAAAAATAAATGCATCCTTCGGGGTGCATTTTTTTATCGAGCATAGTTAAAAATGACTATGATGGCCATTAGTGCATTTTGTTCTTTCTGTGATATATTTAAGGTGTCTGATTGGCTTCACGGCCAAAAACAAAACAGGCGCTTTCGAGCTGCCTTCAACACGTAAAGAGGAAACGCAATGAAATCATGCAACCGTATTTGCGATGTTGCTAACGATGGAATTTGTATGGGCGTTTGTGCGATGGGGCTGAGTACTCAAGGGTATCGAGTCGTCTACCAAAAGAATAACGTCTATCTACTTCACACATCACTTAATGGCTCACTAACTCAGTTCCCAAAGTCCGATACTGAGAAACACCGCCGTTTAGTACAATTCGTTAAGCAATAACAAGCAATTTAATTAGAAGGCGCTTTCGAGCTGCCTGTTATACGTAAAGAGGAACCACTATGAACAAGAGAATGTCTTTAGCGGATACTATTTCACTGGGCGCTAAGCACTTTATAGACGGAGCAAATAAGGCTTCTTCAGAGGCTGAAAAGCTTAGTCTACAACGTTGTGCGGAAGCTTCTGCCCGATTGGGTGCGAAAGTGAAGAAGTTGCAGCAAGAACACACTGGTATGCCTTTATTTCAGGTAGTGAATGAACTTCCCGAACATCAATTTTTGGTGCGAGAGCGTAAACTACGGTTTTCCCTCATCGATGGGAGGAAAGATCATGCATAATACCTGGCAAGCGTTTCAGTGGTTTGATCTTGAAGCAGGCCCCGCAAGCCAGCTTGAATCAATGTGTAATACATTGAAGCAGGCTGGTAAGCAGTTCGACAATCAAATTGTCGAGCAATTGCTAAAAGATAGTCCCTTTGATGGCGATGTTGATGTGCAGCAGTTGGTTGATCAGTTCAACGATATGTTACACACTCTACATTAACTACGGGCATATATAAGAAAAAGAGCCGCATTTTATAGCGGCTTTTTTTGTAACAAATGGAAAAAGAAAATAATAATAATCGACTGATTAAAGGGTTGTGGAGCCTGACAGGTCTTAAAAGTAGTGACTATATAAGAATGGCTAAACAGATACATCCTGATTTAACGGGCTCAAGATTGAGAGGCCTGATGTCCGGAACAGCCAACAGTAACTATAGGCCAGCGACTAACCATGATGTTTTTCAGTGTATTGTCGTTGTAAGTCATTGGGTCGGAATAGATAGCGTTATTGTGGAGACTGTAAGTGATAGCGCGGTTGAAACCCTCCTAGATGAAGTGGATCGATTGATAGCGAATGCTGATACCGATGGTTTAACTAACCAGGAGAGGGTAAAAAAAGCAGTAGGAAAACTTTTTTAAAACCAAAAATGTTTTTTTACCCAAAAAAACTTGATCGAATGTAAAAAACTTGCAACACTTAGGGTCGAGATATTTCCATAGGAGCCAGGTATGCAGATGCAACCATTAATTAGTCAAGAACGCATTCAGGAGCTAACGCGCATGCATTTGGCTGTGGAAGCTGCATTGCTGCCAGATCCTGAAGGCAAGAAACAAGTAATGCGTGTACGCAGCCAGAACGGTGAAATAGACGCATTTTTGGCGATGGTTAATAAGCCAGAACCAAGAACGTTTTCAACAATCGAAAGCGCATGGAAGCTAACAAGAAAATTGGGGATTAAAAATTTCGTGATTGATAATGAAAAGTTTGCCGGAGTAGCAGCGGCATGATTTAGAAAAAACAAAGCCTCGTAGAAACGAGGCTATTTGTTCGAGTAGCAACAAACCGGTAACGGTTGGAAGCACTAGATATTGAATTCGCACCTCAAATATTAGTCGTTTCCCTCCAACCGGTCAAGTACCTTTTTGCCTAATAAAAGCAACTAGAAGTAAGTATAAGTAAAAAAAGGGAAATTATGGGAAGCGCAAACCCACGTTACTACTCGATTCCGTCAATGTGGCAGGGATCGGGTGGTGATGTCAGAGAATAGTCTATTAAAAAGCATTAGGCAGCTTCAGGATTACCAGAAGCGTCCTTCGACTGATTTCAATCAGATGATGGGCATTGGTAAGGAAGCGCACTGCCGTTATGTGTGGTCATATCGTATAGCAGACGATAATTCGCCTTGGCGAGCTATCGGTACACGTCAATCTGGAAAAAAGACGTGCAAGCTATCTCAATTCTATCTTGATGCATCTATTGGGCGTGATTGCTCGATGGACTGTTTTGTGTCACCTAATCAGTTTTTTGATTGGCGCAATTCAAAGCAATTGGCTTCACTTCATGCCAATTGGTTAGAGATTGATATCAATACGCCAGCTGGAACTACGAGGGAAACCAAAAAGTCGCTTTCTAAAGAGCAAGAGACTCAAGTAGTAAGTGAAGTATTTAATCAACTGGAATCACAGGGCGTACCTCTGCCAACTGGCTATGTGCTATCGGGCTCCGGTGGTGTGCATCTTTACTGGATGTATGCCGGTGTTGATGCATATAAATGGCGTGTTGCTGCATGGCGCGATATCGCCTCTTCTTTAGTGAGTAAGTTAAAAGGTGGAAACCTTTGGCATGTAGATCTTGGCGCGAGTAAAGACCCTGCGCGAGTGCTAAGAATGCCAGGTTCTAGACACGGTTCAACAAAGCGAACTGTAGAGTTTTATTCTTGCGGCGATGTATTTAGTTTTGAAGAACTTGCAAAGTCTTTAAATGTTCAAATTGCAAAACCTAAGCACCTCTCGTTAGTTCAGCCTATTTCGGGCCCCGCAAGACCTCGTAAGTCACCCCCAAAAGATCCAAATGTATATAAAAACCCTAACGGCGGGAAACATACGATAGGCCAATGGTGGTTCAAGATATACACCCATATCCTTCAGCATATTAATAACCACCCTGTAAAAGAGGGGATGCGCGATAGTACGGCGTTTATATTGTTTGTGGCGCTAAGGCATATTCAGGATGAAGAGGCTGCTTACCAGCGAGTAAGACAGCTTAATGAGCGTCATATTGGCCTAACGGATCAAGAGCTAGGCAAATACCTGAAGACGGCAAGAACAACTTTATACAAATACAAAAAGGATTCAATAGCGGATTATCTGCAACGCCAACTGGGTATGGATGTTTCATTTCTGTACCAAGATAAAGCCAAGCTAACCCCTGAAGAGGTGAAGGCTGCTAGACAAGCAGCTGCGGTATCTACGGCCAAGAAGAAAGCCGAATCAACTCTAAGCCGCATCCTACGAGCGGCCAGAGAGCTTCTAACTCAGAATGTCACCCCAACTCAAGTAACTGTAGCTGCGATTTGTGGCCGGAGTGAAAGAACGGTTAGACGTTATTGGGCAGAGGTAATGAGTCATCCGGTAATTAGGTCCGCTTCTATATATTCCCCCCCACAGATATGTCCGGTAGGAGAGTAAAAATTCTGTGTTCTCGCATAATAAAGTTTGTACACTCACCAAAAAGTTTGTACATAACTTCAATTTGGTATAATAAAATTTGTACATTACAAAATAATAATAAGAAAATTATTATTTCTTTGGGCCTGTGGAATTCGTGAATTAAGCCGTGAGTGTGGTCAATGCGTGTGGGTAACTGGTGGTCGGCTTGCCCGTCCATGAGTTATCCATATGCTTGTCCATACGGTAAGGCTGTTGCGCGTAGCGGAAATTCACAAGTCCATAGGTCATAGCTCTGTGTCTTGAAATGTTAGGCATGCCTAATTTTTCAAAACAGCATAGACAGTTCTGACTATGTTCATTGTTATATTGTTATATGGGCTTCTACTTATGCAAAATTACTTGGGCGCTAAGAATGGTAGCGGTGTTTATCAACGTATTGTGCAACTCATCCCGCCACATGATACTTTCATAGAGCCTTTCCTTGGTACTGGTGCTGTGTTACGTCACAAAGCGCCTGCTCAACGTGATATTGGAGTCGATTTAAACCCTCGTTGTTTATCTTCTTTAGATCATCCCAGCGCTGAATTGGTTCGTATGTGTGCCTTTAAGTTCTTGCGTGATTTTGATTTTCAAAATAATGGTCGCGTTTGTCTTTATTTAGACCCTCCCTATTTACCTAGTACGCGAACCAGCAACGCTCGATATGAGCATGAGCTAACGGAAGATCAGCACATTACTTTGCTTGAGATAATTCAGTCATTGCCGGCCAATATCATCCTTTCTGGATACCCTAGCGATTTATATGATTCTGTTCTCGTTGACGGTGCAGGGTGGTGGTCCGATACCTTTCAGGCAATGTCCAGGGGAGGGGTCCGAACGGAAAAGCTTTGGTGCAATTTTATTCCTGGGGAGATTCACTATCACACGTATGCGGGAAAGAACTTTACAGATAGGCAAAGAATTCAAAGGAAAGCAGATAGGTGGGCAGCTAAAATAAAGAAGTTACCTATAGGTGAGCGCCAAGCAGTTATGGCCGCGATGATTCAGGCTCTTTCTGAAACATAGTTATTGATGACTATGCCAGCTGCAGCTGGCATAATAGGTATCGATATGAGAGGTGAAATTATTATTCAGTCTGATTGGTTAACTTATCTATTACTTTATCTTGTTGTATTAACCGGCGCTCTTTGTCTGCATTATCTTTAGCTAATTTTTCATTATCTACTTTCATCGCTAACATTTGCTCTTCAGAGCCTTTTCTAACAGCTGTTAACTCAGTTTCCAGTTCCCTTATCTTATCTTCAAATTTGCCAGCCCGTTTTTCACTTTCTTCCATTAACCGGCGATAATCAACCGTATTGTTGCGTAAATCTTCGATTTGTTTTGCATCACGTTCGGTATTAGTTTCTAGTTTAGCAATGGTGGCTGCTTGCTCAGAGATTTTCTGATTAGCAACTTGAAGTTCTTGCGTTACTCTTCGCTGATTTTCTTTTACTTCTGTGACGTATGTTTCATTATTTTCAAGTTTAAGCTGTGATTTAGCAATTTCAGTGCGTAGCGCTTCGTTAGTTTCAGCTAAATTCGATTTGTCTTTATCGAGTTGAGCAATACGAGCCCTCAGCTCTGTTTCAATTCGTTGGTGTGTATTGCTATTTTCGCGACTTTGTTCTTCAAGTTGATTGATTGCTTTTTGGCTTTGCTCTAGTAATGCTTGCTGCTTATGGTATCTCTCTTCAATACGTTCCAGATCTTCAATTGCTTCTCTGGCCTGTTCCCTGGCTTGCTGCGTAGCTTCTCGCCACCGCTTTTCTGCTTCAGTATTAAACCGGCTGAATTCCTCCAAAAAAGACTGAGTAAACTTTTCAGAAAAACCAAGTCGCTCCATTAGGGATTGCTGATTTGCTTGCAACTCATCCCGCCACGCTTTGACGTACTTATGAACGGTACTTGTACTACTTACATCTGGAATTAGAGATAGCACAGCTCTTACGCTGATTTTTTCCCCTTTACCATACAAGTCATTACATATCTGATTTACTCGCTCTTGTAGATCTGCACTCATAATTTTCACCCTCACTCTATCGATAATTTGAGTCTATAACATAAACAAACGAACAGCAAATATTAAACGAACAGTGTTCGTTCGTTTTTTTGTTTGGGGTATTGTATCTCAGTTAAAAGTCAGTTAATGTATGTGTAACCAATACATACTGTATGGTTTATAAAACGGGTTTAAAGCCCACGCTCTAGGAGTTAATTATGGAAACTATTACACCGGTTAAGCCGTCCTTTGTCTTAAAGAGGGTGGCTAAATCATGCGTTCACTCAAATGAAAAGGGTGGGGTCGGCAAAACAACAGTTGAATTCAATCAGGCATACAGGTTGGCTGAGCAAGGTTATCGAGTATTGGTGGTCGATTTCGACGGCCAGCGCAATATGAGCAAGCTTTTACTAGGTTCAATCAAAGAGGTTGAATGGGTAGAAAAAAACGGATTTACGTCAGCTGAGCTCTTCAACTCTGATTTGAAGCAAGACGATATTGTTATGTATCAGTCTCCAATTCATCAAAACCTTCATGTTATTCCAGCACATAAAGAACGCATTGCAAACGTGCTTGCAGCTGGGCGAGAGGCAAAAAGTCTCATCGGGAATCCAAAGAAACATCTTGATAAAATTGATGTTGATTACATCCTTATTGATACGCCGCCATCGCTCGGTGTAACTCAGTTGGCCGCAATCAATACCGTTGATTACATTTTCGTGCCGGTCACTATTGATGATTTTTCAAACGAAGGTCTGATTTCATTATTGAAGACTGTCAAGGCTGTTAAGACTGGTTTACGTGCCGGTGTACAGATTGGCGGTGTTTACATTAACTTCTTTAAAAAGCCAACTACACGTAAAGGTGATAACCCTTACGCTGAAATTTTGGCTCAGATTGAACGAGATTATAAGCAGTTGTTGATCCCAAATTATTTGCCGGATTCCCTGAGTATCAAAGAGGCACGTATGGCCGGTAGAGCGTGTTGGGTTAGTCCTCCAAATGGTAACGCTGCCACAGTAGGCCGCGCATTCCGAAACGCTATTGACGCTATTAACGACAGAATTAAGTAAGGGGCTTGGTCATGAGTAAAAGTAATTTAGACACTGGTGGTTTCATGGATCTCATTAGTGGTGTTCAAGGTGGTGAGGTTGAATATGGTGTTGAACTACCTATTGATGATGTTTATCCAGATCCAACACAGCCACGTAAAGAAGGCCTTGATGATGCTGGTATTATGGGAATTGTAAACACTTTTCCCATAGCCGGAGGAATTATTTATCCGCCTCTTGTTGAAGAGCAAGAAGATGGGCGTTACATGATTATAGACGGTGAGCGTAGATGGCGAGCTGCCAAATATGCAGGCCACGATACTATCAAAGTAAGTGTTCGATTAAAAAGTTTTGATACAAAGCATGCTGTCCAGGTGATTTCTAATCAAAGTGCGGTAAAGCTTGCACCTAAAGATTTGGCTAAATCTTATGAGGTTCTGAAAGCTGCGGGTTTAACTCAGAAACAAATTGCCGATTGCGATCCTAATAAGTCAGTTGCTGATATTTCTGAAATTATGCAATTGAACAAGCTGGGGGTGGATAAAAATCTTAACTTCATTGATGAGTTATACGAAAAGGGTGTTTGTAGGGACTATAGTACCCTGGCTGTATTGATTCGTTTAGCTCGCAAAGATGCTGATAAGACTAAGCAGTTAATTGAATGGGCCATTCAGAATGATTGCCTTACTAGAAAATGGGCGAAATCGCTGAGTGTTAAAGATTTAGAAACGCCTATTGATGACCAAATTGCAGCACTTGAAGAGCGCAAAGAACACGAAAAGCGCCCTAATTCAAAAACCCCTCCACCAGATGGAATGACCGGTGGTGATGACGATGCTGAAGAAGAGTTTCAGCTAGAAACTGAGCAGGATAGTGTTGATGCGACTGAAAAGGTACAGACGGAAAAAGTTGATGAAAAGTCTCTGCCTTCTGAGTCAGAAGATGAAGACGAAGGTGATGATTCTGAAGAAAGTCCATTTCAGAAAAAGCGCGTGACTGAAATCAATGTTATGTATAATTCAAAGGTCGCCAAGTTGTTATTAGATCGTGCAGACAAGGAAGAGGGGTTTGCTTGGATTCAATACGACAATAGCGAAGAGCCAGCCGTTCGCGTTGATGTGTCTGAGCTTGCTCTTATTTTTGTGGGTTAGGTTATGAGGGTCAATCCTAACGCTTGGCAAAACGCGATGGGACTTCGGGGCTTCTTTGCCTCGGAGTTCTTGAAATATCATGGTCCTACTGATTCGGCTGCGGGTATTTGCTTAGTTAAAAAAGCTAAGAGTTTTGGTTATTCAGAGCGCGATAGAGCTGTGCCAGGGCGTACTTTGCGGAATTGGATGGGCGGTGAGTCTGTCCCCCAATGGGCAGTAAAAACAATGGTTCGTTATGTCTTGTCGAAAGGGTATGTCCCCGATAGTGATGAAGAGCTTGATGCATTACTGGTTTACCTATTGGTAGATGTTTCAGACGACGAAGTAAATGATGTCTTGTCAGTAACTGGTCTGAGCAACCTAACCACCACTGAAGTCGAAAGCGCCCTTGGCAGAATAATTAGGCATGCCTAATTTTACTCCTATCAAATAAAACCCCTCGAACATCGGGGGTGTTTTCTTCGCCCTCCTTTTCCTTATGTGTGATTCAATTGCTCCACTAACTATCAAAGTGGGGTTTTAAATGTCCAGTAGTACACGGCTTAGAGCCCAGTTAATCTCTGAAATTGAAGAAATTCTTGCTCAAACAGATGAGTTGAGGCCTTTTCTTTCTGCGTGGTCTGTAATAGAGCAGAGGTTTCGGGGGGTGGCTGACGTGGATGAATCTCTTGATCCTGTAATGCAGGTTCATTGTCAACTTATGAAAGAGCAGACGCGAACAGCTCTAATTACTGAAGAGTTATTCTTTAATTGGTTATGCAGACTACCTGTTTTGAATAAAAACATTGTTTGTAAATCTACTGGTAAGGTGTGGGAACCACTGATGGAGTCTTTTGAGGATTTCAGGACGCATGCTGTAAATGTAGTAGCCAGTGATTGTCTGAATAACAGCGAAAAAATTTATGAATTTCAATTATGGGTGGTGCAGTTATGCAACTGGGATGGCCTTGGAGCAGAAAGCAGCGTGAGCCTGCATTAGATGTAGTTCCATTAAAAAAAATAATAGCGGTCTCAGATGAATATTGGGAGGCTTTATATTCCCCCATTATAGATTCTGTTGCTCGATCTTTAGGCGTATATGAAAAACAAAAAGGCAAACTGTATTCTGATTATGTTGATCAGTTTGTTCGATTAGTCAGGAGAAGTAAGGGGACTGTGCAGGATGACCCGCTTTTAGTGCACCTTCATACGTTCAGCTTGTCGATTGCGTTTTCATCTTTATATGTGGCAAGGCTTTGCCATTCCTTTGAGTTTACTGCTATTTCAAAGGGTAAAAAGACAAAAGGTGAGCGTTCACACGTTTACCCCTGGATGAATGTGCCAGTAGAATGTGAAATTAAATTGTCGAAGGTTAGTCGCCTTTATCCCGCTTATGTCTACGCGATATCCATATTCAATACGATGATGAACGATACTGGATGGAAGTGGTTACACAGTAAGCCTGATGTTTTGAAAGGTTTGATCGACTCGATTTATAGCAATGGTGAGAAAGGGGTTTTTTCAGGAATATTAGCCGACATGCGAGCAGCGCCAATAGGTCGGTCTGTTGAAAATTTAACTCAAGTTGAGATTTCAGAATCTGTGCCTGTGGAAAATGAGGACCCTGAGAAAAGTGATTCGTTAGATGATCTTATTAGTGGTCTCGGTGGTGGCGACGATAGTGTTTCACTAGATGAACTACTTGATAGTAGTAATCAGTCTAAACAAACAGAGGAAAAAAAGCCTGTAGCTTCTGAAAAAGTATCAAGTAATGATGGTTTAGATTTGTCTATTTTTGATAATGAACCTGATGGGGAAAATACTGACCGCGCGTCAGTAGAGTTGCAGGATACAACTGATAATCAAGTCGCACCAATAAGTGATAATTCGCCAGAAGTCGTATCGTCATTTGAAAGTAAATCGTCTTCCCAATCAACCGAAGAGGAAGCGCCGGTAAATTCGTCAGCTGATGCTTTGGATGAATTTACAGCTTTTCTTGCAGCAACAACATCGTCGCCAGGTCCTGCTCAGGTTGCTGAAACCAGAGAAGATGAATTGGAACCGAATGAAACACAAGGTACTAGTAAAGTACCAATTTCAGATATTGAGCCTAGTGATTCATCGAGTAATATTGACAATGCAGGGATAAATGAGGATGAATCGACATTGCTGTTCAGTTCGGAGTCATCTATCACGACTGATTTGTTGAAATGGTGCTTGGCACAAGTGTGTGAGCTTCCATCGCAAAATGGTGTTCACGTTTTAATGCGAGATAATAAAAAGGTGATTGTTGTTGAGCGAGATAAAGGCGTGATGGAATTTGTTCGCAGTGACTACGATCTTGATAATGAGGCAGCATACAAAACGGTGGCAGAGGAAGTATTAACAGATCTCGAAATGTCACAATCATGGGTTGAAAATGAAGAGGGTGGAGACATTTGGGAGATATCGATACAAGATGAAGTTGTGAATGTATTGTTGCTAAATGTACAAGTGCCTTCTTCCTTTCAGTCCCTGGATGCAAATACGTATACTTGGGAGGTAAAAAGGGATGAAATTTCTTAATGTAGGTATGATAAATAATACTAAAGTATTGAAAAACGTCCTTAAAACAGGTTATTAGGACAAATACTGTCGTATTTTTTTGACTAAAAATGTGGATAATTCCTGTTCAATTTGATCACCCGCGTATATAATTGTTAGTGGGTTTTTACAATTTAATGTGGGAAAGCAGTATGGACGCACATGCATTTTCGCGTACTCCATATCTAGTACGTGCGCCTCTATTGGTGAGGGAAATGCTGCTGGCTCTTTTGTCCGAAACGGATAATAGTCAGCATCCTCTCGTTGGTGTTTTTGGGTATGACAAAAAAACGTTCGACTTTGTTAGGCAGGGAACTTCATCGTCTCTATTGAAGCTTGCTAATAACTACGTGAAGGCGAACGCTGTCACTATTGAAGTGAATGAGCGGTTGCTCAAAACGCTTCTAAAAAATATTGGGTCTGAACAGATCCCAATTTGCCGCGAAACAAATGAAATGGACTGTATTTATGGTCATCGTCAGGTTGTTCGTGAGCTTGTCATGTTTATGGCAGACTCTTTGGCAGATACTTTTACATGCGCGAATATGGATGGGATCATTAAATTTGACCCTGAAGTTCGTCGTATGCTTTCCCGCGCCGATGCGCGAAAACTCGAATGGTTAGCTAATCAGATGGTTGAGCGCCGTTGTGTTAAATTCGCTTTCAATAAAGACAAAGTGCGTGAACGCACCTATTCCCATATGCGCTATGAGCGTAGAGAGGGGGTTAAGGATATCTTGGTGTCAAAGAAAGCAACTTACGCAATGATGTCCTTTCTTTTTTCTGAGGAGAATGAAGATTCTGTGAAAGCTCGTCGTTTCCGTTTGGGGGTTACGCCCCTTAAAGGTCGCCCAAAAACGGCTCCCCCGAACGATTATGCAGATTTTATTTGTTTATGGACAGCTAACCAAAAACTGTCTGAATTAGAGCGTTTCCTTATGGCACATCGTAAATTTGGGTATGGCTTCGATGTGTTGTGGTCGCTTTATCAACGTGCGGAAGATAGTGGTGAGTTTGACCAACGCATCTTGGATGCGGTTAATAGGGAAGCAAATGTAGCGAAATTAGGCATGCCTAATTAGCCTTCAGAAAAACCCCCCGAAAGTTCCCCTAGCTTTTCGCTGAATCTAATCGAAACTGACGCTATTGTAGTGTCAGTTTTTTTTTATGTGGTGCAGAAATGAAATTATATCTCTGTGAAAAACCTAGCCAGGGTGAGGACGTTGCCAAGTTTTTGGGGATGTCACCTGTTCATAAGAAGCAGGGATATTACCAAAATGGTGACGTTGCTGTTACCTGGGCGAGAGGGCATCTATTTAAGTTGCAACCGCCTGAGCATTATACGCCTGAGCTAAAAAAGAAATGGAGCTTCGATAAATTACCGGTAGTGCCTGAAGAGTACAAATATTCTTTAGATGTAAAAAGTAAAGCACAGTGGCGGGTTATTAAGGGCCTATTGAAAAAGGCAAAAGAAGTTTATATCGCTACTGACCCTGATCCAGAAGGTGAGTGTATTGCTCGAAACATTCTCAAATTTGCCTCATACAAAGGTGATGTATTTAGAGTGCTTTACGGTTCTACAGACAAAAAAACCTTAACTAAAGCGTTTTCTAATCCATTGCCTAGTTGGGAAACGGAGTGGATGTATCGTTCTGCACAAGCGCGAGCAATGGCTGACTGGGTTGTGGGCATGAACCTTACAATGGCTATGACATTAGTTGTTCAAAAGCTTGAATCATCCGGTGGCTTTAAAAAGGCATTCCCTGTTGGACGTGTTAAAACGCCAGCTGCAATGCTGGTGTATTTGCGTGAGCAAGCGATTAAGAACTTTAAGCCTGTGAAGTATTACGAAGTCGAAGTAGATGTTTATACGCAGGGTGGTGATCAATTTACGGTGTCATGGGAAATCCCTGAACGCGGATTAGTTGATGGCCGGTTGCTTGAGCGAGGCTATGCCGAAAAAGCGGTGGAGTACATTAAGGCGCAAAAGGTTGGGGTGATTGACTCCCTTACGAAAGAGGATAAGAGTAATCAACCTCCTTTACCTTTTGAATTAACCTCCCTGCAATCGGCCTGTGAAAAATACAATATTAGTCCGGATGAAGCGTTAGAAATTGCACAATCACTTTATGACAAGCCAAATTCTGCCACAACCTACCCACGAACGGATACAGCATATTTAACCAGTGGTCTTGCTGAAGATATCACTGAAACTGTTACACACCTGGTTAAGCTGGATGCCTTCAGCACACTATCTGGCAAGCTTGATTTGAAGCGCCGTACAAAGGCGTGGAACGATAAGAAAGTTAAAGTGCATTATGGGATTATACCAACAGTAACAGCGCTTAATTTTTCTCGTCTGACTGATAAGCAAAAAGCCGTCTACTTGATGGTAGCAAAGCGTTATCTCGTTCAGTTTATGCCGGATTATATATACGAAAGTACGAATGTAGGTATCAAATTCGGCAATGTCACCTGTAAAGCCACTTGCAATATTCCTAAATCGATGGGCTGGCGTTCTATTGAAGAGGGTGAAGATGAAGATGGTTCACCTGAATTGCCAGCTTTAAATCGGGGATTAAAAGTAGGTGTTAAAGAAGTTCGCCTTGTTGAGAAAACCACAAGAAAACCGTCACGTTATACACAATCATCCTTAGCGAAGGCAATGGTAAATATTTCATCTGAAGTCGAAGACGCTGAGCTGAAAAAGTTGCTTAGTGATAAGGATGGTATTGGTACTGTGGCTACACGTCCCGCGATAATCAAAGACCTTATTAAATCAGGGCTTCTAATGGAAGAAAGACGCCAATTGAAGCCCTCCCGCTGGTTTGAAAAATATATGGTCCATGTGCCTAAACAAATGAAAGAGCCTGCAAATTCGGCGCTGTGGGAACGTGGCTTTCAGGCTATCAAAGAAGGTCAAATAACAACTGATAAATTCGTTGAATTTCAAGCCAAGTTTGTTCGTGGTGCGGTCAGTGAATTGCACCAGGTATTTTCGGAGATCAAATAATGAAAAATGGGGTTCTAACATCAATAGCGTTTGGAATAGCAATTCTGAGCGCATCAGTGCATGCGGAACAAGTAGTCACTGACCGGTATACACTAATTACACCTACACCGGAAGTTAAAGAAATTGACCCGCTATCGGTCAATATCCAATTGTCATTCCCGCCAAGTGTGAAAACAGTGCGTGATGCAGTGAATTTTGTGCTTATGAATTCTGGTTGGGTACTGGCACTTGATAAGTCAAACGATGAGGCGCTTGGCATTACGCTTGACCGTCCATTACCACAGGTACACCGCAAGCTATCCCTAATGCCTCTGCGAACTGTTTTGCAAGTATTGGTAGGGCAGTATTACGTGCCTGTTGAAGATCCACTTCGTCGCATTTACACATTTGATTTAAAAGATGAATACAAAGGTTTGGTGAACCATGACTGATAAAAATATTGAACAAGAAGAAGCCGTGGTAGACGGTTTGCCGGAGCTCGAAGGAGGTGCGAGCAAAGATAAACCGAAGAGTGGCAATAAAAAGCCTCCTATTGGCTTTGTGGTTGGTTTAGTGGCCTTGCTGGGTGTCGCTGGTTTTGGGGTTCAATACGCCATTACCCACTTAGGTATTTTTGAAAAAGAACCACAGGTTGTAGAAGAGCCTCCTGTGCCGGTTGTTTCAAATGACGTTATGGATAGCCCTTCTGGAAGCGATTTTTTAATTAATGATCCAGAATTAGCAGGTAGTTCAATGATGGCCGGTAATGACGTGAATAACACTGATACACAAACGCAGGTCATTCAGGCTGATATCCCCCCTGAACAGTTAAAGGGTATTAATGACTCACTTGTTATGCTTGCTGAAGAGGTTGGCGCTATTGCTGGGCAGTTGAATAAGCAGCAGGAATCGTTAATTAAGGTGATGCAAAATCAAAATGCTTTGCTAAAGCAGTTTGAAATAGAAGTGGCGAGGCGCGAGGCCAATGATGAAACGTTAACGAATAACGTTAAGGAAAATCAGCGGTGGTTAGGTGGTATTTCTAATCAGCTAAAAGAAATTGGTGTTGATGTAAAAGAAGCGTCTCAGGAATTTCCTATCGTTGTTTATAGCAAAAACGTATGGGGTGATGACGTTTTCTTAACAGTTGCTCAAAAGGTTGCACCTGATCAAACAAGTTTTCTTCGTGTCGGTGGTATTGTTGGCCGTTGGCGCTTAGTTGAAATTTCTGAGCATAAGGCTCTATTCGAGCATTTTGAGGGCAATAGAAAAGAGGTGATGCTATGAAGCGTATTTGTCTAATTTTGCTGTCAGTAGCGGCCTTGGGTGGGTGTGCGTCGAGTTACGATACCCAAGAGTCTACTTTAGCTGTAGATGATCGTATTGATGTTCTACAGGCCTCAGTTTCAAATCCTTATCCAGAGTGTGATGCAGCAAAAGAATATCGTCGGGTTGCAAATCTTAGCGTTGAGCGTTCTGAGCGTGTTTATCTTCAAGAGGGGGCTTTATGTCAGCGTTCAGATTAAATGTTTCTGCGATTGCTTTATTGGTCAGTGTGGGCGTGTTTGCTAATCAGTCAAATGAGTCGCCTTCCCCGACCAAAAAAACTGATACTGCGGTAACGGAAAGCTCATTAACTAAAGCGGATATTGTTCATGCAAAACAGTGGAAGCTAACTGAAAAAGAATATGAACGTTATAAGCAGATTTTAAAATCTCCCCGCGCTTATTTTACGCCTAATCTGGAAAAAAACCCTTTGCTTGCATTGGCACTTGAAAGTGAGTCTGAAATAGATAAACAGCGCTATGCAGATAAGTGGGTTCAAATACAGTTTGAAAACAATATCAAGGTGATTACCTGGCAACTTGAAGTAAATGAAGCGTGGGAACGTGCGTTTCCTGGTGTGCCAAGGTTTGCTTATAAAAATCCTGAAACGTCACATTATGCAGTGGCGAATATGAATGCGCCGGTCGCTAAATCCAATATGTCAGACATATTCAGTGCTGCTAACAATCAACCATCATTAGATGAGCTTTTACAGGCCAAGCCTAGAGCGCAATTATACCTTGCTATTGGCAATTGCGATGGATGTGTTGAAGCGTACCAGCGCCAGTATGAATTGCTCAAATCGGGCAAATATTCTGGCCTTGATATCCACTTTGTTGCCGAACCAACAAAGGAGCAGATTATTGAATGGGCTAAAGCTCGTGTTGTAGATAGTGGTCTTAACGCTGCTGATGTTAATCAAAGTCGTGTTGTGACATTGAATACTGCAAAAAAAGAAGTGAGAAAAGTGCCGTTTGTGGAGTTTGATTAGCATGTTCCGGAAGGGCTTTTGTTGCTTAATGCTCAGTCTGTCACTGCCAGCGATGGCAAGCTTTAATGACCTTTTGGAATCGGTGTCTGATGAGACAGGTGTACCTACCGAAATTATTAAAGCGGTATGTACGCACGAAAGCCAAAGTTATCACAACGGCAAGCGTCAGCCTTGGCCTTGGACACTAAATATTGGTGGAAAAGGATTGTGGTTTAAAACTAAGCATAGCGCAGTGGCTTATGCAGAACTTGAACTGATGGATGGGACTGAACCCGTAAAGCTCGACGTAGGCATGTGTCAGATTAATTGGTATTGGCATGGAAAAGAATTCACGTCTGTTGGCGCATTAATGGACCCAAGGGCAAACATCCAGTACGCCGCTAACCATCTAAAAGATTTAAAAAAAGGTAAGTCATGGGAATACGCAATAGGCGCTTATCATTCGCCTTCAAATCAGGTAAGAGCAAAGAAATATGCTTCAGCGGTACTGTCTTCGCTCTAGCATTTTTAAGCGCCGTATCGTCGGTTAATGCCTCACAGTTGACCGAATTGGCAACGGTAGGTAAAACGAAGCCTGCTGAAGAATATTACACTAATTTGAGCTTCAGAGATTCAAAGGTTGATGCAGAAAAAGTGTCAAAACTTCTGAGGGAAGCAAGAAACAGTATATCGCGTGAAATGTTCTTTCCCCTAGTCCCAAGCAATATGCAGCCAGGTGTAATGAAAGGCTTCAAATTCCAAGAAGCTAAGAGAGTTCAACCCTTTGCTGTTGTTGGGACCGACCCTTTATCTATCAAATGGCTGCGTTTTCGCTTTGATAAGTTGGCAGAGCTCAATGCTCCTATATATGTTGTTGAAGCTGAATCGTTCCAACAATTACAGGCGTTCTCGTCTGAGTTTTCAGGTTTGAAATTTGTACCTTCATCTGGTGATGGGATCGGTAAAGAGCTGAAGGTAGGCGCTTATCCATTTTTGGTTACTTCAACGGGGGTTTGGCAATGAGTAATGACTATCCTATCGAGCGTTTATTAAGACCAATTGCTGAATATAATGCGGCAACAGTATCGGGTGTCGCTGCTGGATTAAGTGTTGCTGCCCCTTATTATTGGATGATGACAGAGCCGGTATCCTATGCGTGTGCTAGTGCCTTTAGTTATATAGGTTATAAGTATTTAGATGATGCGTTGCGCCTTAGTAAATACCAAAGGAATATCAAAACACTAAAGCCTTACTCTATAAAACCTGCTGATCTCCCAGTTTCAAAGTCGAAGTCTTTTTTGGGGCAAGGGTATCGATGGCAATCCATTCATACTCAACGCCTCTATGACACGACCAAACCGGAAAATGAGAATTACACTAAACCGCCTGCGCGTTACGAGTGGGCAAGGCGTAAAGAGGTCAATTGGGAAAATACATTTGGCCTTTCTATGATTGCAAAAGCACTCAGAAATCAGTCTCCCTACAACCCTTTAAAGTTATTTGATCTGACTCCTTATCCAGATATCGGCGGTACAGCTGCAATACATGGTGTTGGTGCTGATGAGGAAAATGAAACGTACTGGGACCTGGGCGAGCGAAATGGTCACGCGATTGTGCTGGGTACGACCCGTGTAGGTAAAACTCGGCTAGAAGAAGTTTTGGTGGCCGGTGATATTCGACGGGGAAATAATTGTGTAATTGTTATAGACCCTAAAGGCGATGGTGAGCTATTCCGTAGGATGTACGTGGAAGCGAAACGAGCTGGTAGAGAAGATGATTTTTACTTTTTCCATCTTGGTTATCCTGAAGCGTCATGCAGATATAACCCTGTAGGGGAGTTCCAACGCATTACTGAAGTTGCTGGTAAAACTACTGCTCAACTGGGTGATGAAGGTAACTCTTCTGCATTCAAAGCGTTCAGCTGGCGTTTCGTTAATGTAGTAGCTCGCGCCTTAGTTGATGTTGGTGTAAGGCCGACAATTGATAACATCAACCATTACGTTCAGGACTTAGAGGATTTGCTTTACCTGTACGCGAAAAAGGCCTTACTCGCTGTAGATGATGATCCTGAATCACTAATCGAAGAACGTGCCGCAATGGTACGTGATAAGCATCCTATGGTAGAGCGCAAAGGTAAAACCAAAACAACGGTTGCTATCATCGACCTGATGAAAGAGCTCTTGCCCAAAGATAACTTGGGCCGTCAGTTGCTGCTTGCCAGTAACTATGAAAGGTCATTCTACGAAAAATTGGTTGCCAGTTTGCTTCCGTTCTTAGACAAAATGAATACGGATAAAATTGGTAAGCTGCTTAGTCCGGAATACTTTAATGAAGAAGATCCGCGCCCAATTCTGAGTTGGCGTGAAGTGATACAGCGAAGAGGTATCGTATATATTGGCCTTGATGGTTTGACAGATAGGGAAGTAGCTACTGCTGTTGGTAATGCAATGTTCAATGATCTGGTTTCAAACGCAGGCCTTATGTACAAGCACGGTAAAGACGTTGGCCTACCTTCTCTTGATGGAAGTAAAAAACTTAAATTCCCTGAGATTTACCTTCACGCTGATGAATTCAATTCTTTGGTTGGTGATGAATTTGTTCCAATGGTTAACCAATCTGGCGGGGCGGGTGTCCGGATATGTGCGTATACCCAAACATTACAGGATATCGATGCGAAGTTTGGTAGCACTACCGGCAACCCTAAATCAATGCAGATCATAGGTAACTTTAATACCACTATTATGATGAGGGTGCAGAACGAGGAAACTGCTTCATTACTTACGAGTCGATTGCCGAAAGTACCTGTCAAAGAAGCCACATTGGTTTCGGGGGCAAGCAAGAAAGATGGCACTGGTGTAGGACGCTTCGATGACCAAAACCAAGATCGTATATCTGAAGATAAAGTGCCAATGGTAGAGCCTTACCATGTTACGAGCTTGCCTAAAGGTCACGCATTTGTACTGAAGAATGGTAATCAGCTATTCAAAGTACGGTTGCCTTTATTTGATGATAAGGGGGATATCGAGCTTCCACAAAATCTTGTCGATATATGCGCGGATATGAATGAGCGCTATCGCACTGGTGAGCTTTGGTGGGAGGAAGCTGCATAATGACTAAAGCCAAGTCAGAACAGCAACGGCAGGCTGACAAAACAAAACGTCACGGTGTGTTTACCAAGATTGTTATTTTTGTCATGGCGCTTCCAATTACCGTGATGGTGACAATGATTATTTCTATTCTGCTTGAATGGGGGTTAATTTGGCATTGTGATGACGGCCCAGGGACGACTGTGTGTTCATTTTCAGATTTTCAACCTGGTATGGGGGTTGATCATTCAAGAAACATGCTTAGAGCCGAAGCAGGGTACGTTAACCAACATTTCAAAGATAGCCTGATGGGGTCTGCCCCTGTGAAAGTTGCGGGTGAGCTAATTACTTGGACGGACGATACTATATTCCGCCCTATCGGTATAGATGATTACATTCGTAAGTCAAATCAAGAAAAAGGGTGGGCGTGGAATTATTTTGTTTCTGCTTACACGATAATAAAAGTTGTGTTGCTGCGGCTTTGCGTTCTTTTCCTATCGATACCGGCCTACATATTATTTGCAGTTGTTGGGCTTGTGACGGGGTTGGTACAACGTGACTTGCGAAAATGGGGCGCAGGTAGAGAAAGTACGGATAAGTTTGAGCTTTCAACTAAGCTTATCAGTCCTTCAGTAGTGTTGTGTTTTGTTATTTATTTGTCATGGCCGAACAGTATTAATCCGGCGCTAATAGTTGTGCCTTTTGCTGCAATGTTTGGTTATGCATTACATTTAACGGCATCTAATTACAAAAAATACTTCTAACGCATCAAAATTAGGCATGCCTAATTTTAAAAGCCTCCGATACGGGGGCTTTTTTGTATCGAGCATAGTTAAATATGTCTATGATGGCCACAAAACATAGTCGTAAATGGCTATGTTGCAACGGTATAGAAAAACCCCCCGAAAGTTCCCCTAGCTTTTCGAGTACATCCGGAAATAAACCCCTTTACAATGCCCTCAAGTGATATTTGCGGGGTGCAATATGAAAAAAATATTGATGGTTTCAGCGGTTTTACTCGCTGTTTTTGCTGGTTCGGCTAATGCCTCTACTGAAAAGGAGAGGGCTGAGTTGGTAAGGATTGCGAGTGAGCTGAAATATTTGAAGCATGATGTGCTTCAGATAAGTGAGCTTCGTCGTGCCGACGATACAGAAGCTTTCAATTATGAGGCTCTTGTAAGTGACCTTGACGCTGTTCAAAAGGCAGTAGAAAGACACATTAACGGGCCTTCTCGTCAACCAAAGGCGCTCAAGCCCCTAGAGGCAGATTATGGAAATATTCAGTGAAACTTTTGGGAAGGATGCTGACACGTTGAAAGCATTCATTGAGTGGATGTTGACGTTTGTAATTAGTCTGTTTTGCGTAGTGGTACTGAAAGGTTCTTACACGCGCTGGATAGAAGGTGATATGCAAGCTGTTGACGTTTTGGTTGATGTGGTCATCGCTGTTGCGGTCGCCACTGGGGTTTTTACGGTAATCAATTAACTTCAAATACAGAGGTAAACAATGAAAGTTATTAAGGTATTCAAGGCGGTGACGGAGAAATCTAAATTAGCCTTTTGGTCATTGATGGCGTTTACGTGGCAAGTTCGCGCAGATATGCCAACCACTGACGATTTTGCTGATGGATCGGATGATAAAGATGGCGCTGAACTGCTGATGTGGTTAATGGAGAAGTTTGTACAAGTGGTCATTGTCGGTATGACTGCGTGGTTCGCTATTCTCATCATCAAAGGCGCTATGAAGAAATATAACGATATTTCGGATGAGCGTGGTAGCTGGATGGACCTTGCTGGTCACGTAGTTGGCGGCTTGGCGCTGTTAACGTTGGGTATTATTCTGTTCAACCTGGCTGATAATTGGGTCGATTAATGAAACAAGACGAAAGCGATTTTACAGATAGCTTTACCGGCGACTTCATTAATGAAGAGCCGGTTGTATTCAAAGGCCTGACGGATGGAGAGATCAAGAGCGTATTCTTAATATCCCTTTTTATAGGTTCGCCTATAGGGGTCTTGCTTGGAATGTTAAGTGGCTTTCCGATGCTCATGATCGTTTTCGTCTTTGTTATCCCGCTGATAGTGGTTTATTTCCTTGCTGGTTGGATGGAAAAAGCAAGGCGCGGCAAGCCTTCTGGCTATGTTGAACATAACCTTCACGTTTGGCTTGTGACTAAGAAATTAGCTAGGCCTAATTTTATTTGTGAAAGCTCCAAATGGAGTTTGGGGCGAAGCAGTAGAGGGGCTTTAAAACAGTGAATATGAAAAGTAAAGCAATTAAAGAAAGTGACCGCAAAGATAAGGTTATTCGTGGCCTAACAATCTTTGCAGTAATCCTGTTGGGGTTGGTTCTGCATGCTCACTGGCTGTTAGCGACACTTCCTAAAGAATTTGAGTGTCATTTTCCACCGGACCTATCGCGAGGTGGAATGGTTAAGGTAAATGAATTTCAACGTCATGAAGTTTATGCGTTCGCTTACAACGTTTATCAACAATTGAATCGCTGTGAGCAAGATTGCGCTGTTGAGTTTCAAGACAATATCCGTAAATACGGTTACTTCGTTACTGATTCTTATCGTCCACAGTTGATGAATTTAGCGAAAGTGAAAGAGTCAGATAACCGCCGTAAGGTGCGCGGTATCTCTGAGTATGGCGCTTACTCAGACAGTAAAGTTGTACCTTTAGGAAACAATACCTGGATTGTTTATCTTGATGTCGTAGAGCGCGAGCTTATTGGTGGCAAGGTTGTCCGTGATGCTGTAATGCGTTATCCGCTGATTGTGACGAAGTACGATGTTAATAGAGATAAAAACCCTTGGCGATTGGCTATCGATGGCATGAAGGGTCAGCCGAGGAGGTTAAATTAACATGATTCGTTTCCTGTTACCTTTCATCATTATGCTTTGCTCTTTTGGTGGGTATGCCACCGAACGAGTGAAATGGGAACAAGGGCAAGAAATCGGCGTTGAGCTCAAGGAAAATGTAGAGCGAAAGGTTACGTTCCCTGAAAAAGTGCGGTTTGCAGTAAAAGCGCGTTACGCTGAGCAGTTCAAGCATTCTTTGATTGATAATATGCTGTACATAACACCGGTCACGGAGTTTACAGAAAAGCTTACTCTGCAAGGTTTAGATAGCGGTCGTTTTTATGTTCTTCAGGCCTCAGTGTCTGAAGGGGCTGCTAAGGCTCGCGATGATTTGATTATACATATCAATGAATCAAAAAATGAACCAGAGCAAGGTGTAGTAGGTGGGAGCCGTCTACCAATTCAAGCGCCTCAATTAACACCTATAGATCTGGTACAGTTCGCTTCCCAAAGCTTGTATGCGCCATCTGCTGAGCTTATTGAGCCTACCCCTGGTGTCCGTAGAGTTGTAGTTAAACAACGTGCAATGGCTAATCTCTATCGCGGGGGGGCGTTCACGTCAGAAGTTTTAGCAAGCTGGAACGGTGGAGGTTTGTACGTAACAGCGTTGAAACTTATCAACGTTTCTACACAGGCTGTAACGTTTGAACCTTGTCGTATTAGAGGTGATTTTTACTCTGCAACTGCTCAGTTCAAGTCAGCTATGCCAGCTGGTCATAAAAAAGACTTTACAGTGATATATCTATTGAGTGAAAAGCCCTTTGATATTGCTGTTCAAAGTAGGGAGTTGTTATGCGTATAAAGCAAAACCCTATCGTTAAAGGTTTAGCTGCCTTAATGGTCATCATTCCAATTTACTTTTTGGCTACCGATTCTAAAGAAGAATCAGATGTACAAACGTCACCAAAAGAGTCAGAGAAAGGTACTGGTAAACCGGTGCAGACTGAAAATGAAGCGATTGCCGCGATGTCTGCATATCTTTCTACCGTTGAGGGTGAGCAAAATCGCATCAAAGAGTCGCTTGATAACGCAGTTACAAAAGATGAACTTCAACAAATAATTGACTCATCTAAGAATAATAACGGCGACAGCGTTGATGAAGAAGAGTTGTTGGATAAAGTCTCAAGGCTTATTGATGATAGAACAATGGCTATTAAAGAAAAATTGCTCGCTGAAAATACTGTGAATCCTAATAGTGTCGGTAATGTTGATAATGAAATGCCGTTCGGTGATGCTTTTGAAGTGAATACCGGTTCTTCTTCACAGGGTAAAAACAAGAACTCAGAAGAAATCCAGTGGGCCTATCCAGTTGGATTTACGCCAGATGAAGGTAAAGGCGTTATTGATGGTCTTCTAGGTAATGGTAGTGCTTTCCGTCGAAATGCTGGTGACTTCGCGGATAACGTTAAAGATAGCGCAGCTGATGCTAAAGCAAAGCTGGAAGAGGAATTGAAGCCGATTCCATACGCCACAATCCATTCTGATAGCTCTATTCATAATGCAACGGCGCTGACTGCATTAATAGGTCGAATTGAACGCAAAGGTCAAACACATGATCCATTCCGTTTTCAAGTGATGCTGTCAGGCGATACGTTGATGGCAAACGGTCATACGATGCCAGGTGTTGCAAACGCAATTGTAAGCGGGGTTGGTACTGGTGATATGGCTTTTAGTTGCGTTAGGGGCCGTGTTACTAGCGTGACATTTAATTTTGCAGATGGCCGTATTTATAACCAGAAAGGCACGTATGAAAAGCCAATTGCTGAGCTTGGCGACCGTTGGGGAAATCCATGTATCAAAGGTGTTCAAGTTGATGATGTGGGTAAGTACATCACAGCCCAAGGTCTAGTGGCTGGCCTTTCAAATTATGCGGAAACAATAACAAAGCAACAACAAACGCTTACTTCTTCAGGTAATAGCACAAGCATAGAGCTTACTGGCGATGCGGGTAAATTAGCAGCTGGAAGCTTTGCTTCAGGAGGTCTGAACAAGACCAGTGAAATGCTATCTGAGCGATATGAAAGTTACTACGAAGCCATCTACGTCCCGCCAGGTGAAAAGGTTTCTTTATTGTTCGTTGAAGACGTACCTATTGATTACATACCGACAAACAGAAAGGTCAGTTATGAAGAAAATTACAGTCCTATTACTGCTCTTGATTAACACCTTCGGGTGCGCGAGCAAACCCCCTTTTGAAATGGCAAAAGAGGGGCCGACACTGAAGCAAAATTATGAAAATCATATGGTCGGTGAAGGCGCTGATGTTTCTCAAGGGGCGGGAGTTGTAGGCATTAGCCGTCCTCTTGAAAATGACATCAATTACAAAGCAGTAGGCGAGTACGCTTATCGCCGTTTACAAAATCCAGAATTGGAAATGTTTATTTATCCGCATCGTTCGACGCGCCTTGGCGTTATTGTTCCTGGGTATACAGTGCGCTTTCCAATGTATGAAAAAGTACAGTACGGTTTAGTGGGGGATGTCGCTAATGTTCGCTAAGAAAATAAGTAGTAACCTAAAGCGCTCTGCCAGCGTGATTGCAGATAGTTTCAAATTGTATGATCGGGAACCGGAAGAAATGGTTACTGAAGGCGATATGGAAAAAATGTATTCTGTTCGCCGTAGTTTTACCGACCGCTTACCTTGGATTGAATATCTTACTGAAGATGAGTGCTTCTTACTTAGCGATGAGCGAAGTGTGGCAGCCGTTTACGATATATTTCCTACCAATGCCGAGGGTGTGATGTTAAGCGAGTTGGCACGTATTAGGGACAACTTTAAATCGTTTCTTAACGAAGTTTTCCCCCAACATGAAAAAAACCCTTGGGTTGTTGAATTTTATCAAAGTGATGTGCTTTCACTCTCGTTCTTTGCCAAAACCGTGCGTGAGTATGCCGCCAATATTCGCAAAGATAACCCACAAGTAACTGAAAGCCCCCTTTTTAAAGAGTATCTTCCTGTTATGGAGCAACATCTAAAAGATGTGTGTAAAGAGGGGGGGCTATTTCACGATGATACTGTAACAGGGGTTAACTGGCGTGGTTCAGTACGTACCTATCGAATGGTTTTTTATCGTCGTTACGGTAGTAGCGGGAGTCCACCTAGAGGTAGAACGCCCATTCAAGAACTTAATGAAGTACGTCAAAAAGTCGAAAGTTCACTGACGCAATCCGGTGTTAAGTGCTTTCGCGTTGATGGTAAAAACTTCTATGAATGGCTTTTCCGTTGGTTTAATCCTCGTCCTGAAGTCACTGGCGGCGATACAGATAAATTGTTAGAGCAGTTGCCGTATACTGACAATGAAGATCTGCCATATGGTCATGACTTTGCTGAAAGTCTTTTGCATAGACCACCTCAAAGCGACAATGAATCCGGAACCTGGTATTTCGATGGCTTGCCTCATAAGGTGATCACAGTTCAAAATCTTCGCCGTAGACCAAAAATTGGGGCTATGTCAGCGCCAAAGGAAAACGGTAAGGATATTTCCGCACTCTTCGACCGTATGCCTGAAGGCACAGTTATGTCGATGAAAGTCGTTATTACGCCCTCTGATGTTATAGAAAAGCGTATCGATAAAATTGAAGATAAGGCAAAAGGGGATAGCGCCAAAATCAACCGGATTAAAGCTGAAGTAGAGCAAGCTAAACATAGGTTGGCAAATGATAGCCCTATGTATCCGGTTGAAATGTGTTTTTATATCCGTGGTGAAGATGAAGAGCAATTACGACAAAACCAAATTGACGTAATATCGCTTCTTCAACTTGAGGGTTTAAATGCGCTCGATGATGCTGATGATCCCATTATTCTTGATTCTTACATTAAGAATATGCCAATGAATTATGATCCATCAAAAGAGCAGCAGCGCCGCCGTTCGCGTTTAGTATTTACAGAGCATATTGCTAACCTTGCTCCTATCATGGGTCGCGGTAAAGGTACTGGTAATCCAGGTTTATTATGGTTTAACCGTGGCGGTGAGCCAATGAGCTTCGACCCTTTAAACCCTATGGATAGAGCTAAGAATGCTCACTTGTGCCTGTTTGGTCCAACGGGTGCGGGTAAGTCGGCACAGATTACCGGCATGCTTCTTTTTCTGATGTCTATTTATAATGCAAGGGTATTTCTTGTAGAAGCCGGTAACTCGTTTGGTATGTTACGTGAGTATCTAAAAGAGTCTGGGGTATCTACCCATAAGGTTAGGATGCGCTCTGGGGAAAACACGATAATTCCCCCTTTTGCTAATGCTCTGAAAGCACTTGAGCGTGAAGAGAAAGAGCAGGAATTATTTGGTAGAACGACTGTTACACCTGATATGGATGTCGTTGAGGAAGTCATGCAAGACTTCGAGACAGGAAAGTTAAGTCCTGATTATGAAGAAGACGATGGTGATGGTCAGGAATATGAAAAAGATTACCTGGGCGAAATGGAAATTATCACTCGTATTATGGTTTCAGGCGGCAACAAGGATGTTGCTAAGGGTATCCGGTTAGGTGATCAGCAATTAATTCGAGAAGCGATTCTTAAAGCTGCGAAAGCGTGTCGTGATGAAGGTCGAAATCAAGTTATCACTGAAGATGTAGCTGAACATATTTATAATGTGTCGCAAGATGAGACAGTTCCTGAAGACATCCGAACCCGCTTTTATGAATATGCAGCTGCAATGCGTAAGTTCACGCAAGGTTTAGCTGGGCAAATATTCAACCGTGAGGGTGACTTGTGGCCGGAGTGTGACTTTACTCATATCGACTTAGCTGAATTCGTCAAAGATAACAGTGAAGCTGAGTTGGCAGTTAGCTATATGTCAATTCTGAACAACGTGAACGATATTGCGGAACGTGATCAGGAAACCGGTAGGCCAATTATTTTCCTTACGGATGAGGCTCACTTGATAACTAAAAATCCATTGCTCGCACCAGGTGTTGTTAAAATCGTTAAAATGTGGCGTAAATTAGGTGCATGGCTTTGGTTGGCAACGCAAAATATGGCTGACTTCCCAAATGAAGCTGAAGTTATGTTATCACTGTTTGAATGGTGGCTTTGTTTGGCCTTGGAGCCCCAAGAAGTTGAAGAGGTAGCCAGGTTTAAAAAGTTGACTGACGAACAGAAACACTTGCTCGCCAGCGCCAAAAAGCAAGAGAGGTGTTATACCGAAGGCGTAGTGCTTAGTAGTCGGTTAGCTGAAATATTCAGAGCTGTGCCGCCTAGCCTTACGCTTGCGTTGGCAATGAGTGAATCACACCAAAAAGCTGAACGCCGTAAATACATGGATGAGCATGGTATTTCTGAGACAGATGCTGCCAAAATGGTAGCTAAGGCTCTTGATAAAGCGCGTGGTATTTATCGAGATTAAAATTAGGCATGCCTAATTTATAAAAAATAATTTGGGCAAAGGGCGGTCGAATTGGCCGCTTTTTTTTACCCTCAGAAAAACCCCCCGAAAGTTCCCCTAGCTTTTTCCAGCAAACCTTTGTTGACACAAATAGAATGGCTTCATCAGAAAAAGTCGGGTGGAGTTATGAAACAAATTAAAAAGCTCAGTCTATGCGTTTATGCAGCGTTTTTACTGGTGTCAGGGTGTTCCTCTGTACATCAAGAGCGTGTGCATCCAGTCGCAGACATATTTGTACAGTTCGATGCGGGTCAATCTGTATTTAACAATCGATACGCGCTCACAGAGCGATTAAGCAGCGTGTTGGACGGTTACGAAAAGCGCCCTGTGGTCGTTGTTGTAGCCTCTGGCAATAAACAAGAAGATTTTACTCTGGCTGTGTCGCGTCTTTATTCCATTGTAAATGCTGTAGACGTTGATGCTGATTACAGAGTGCTTGTAAAGCCATTGGAGCGTTTTGAGCAGCGCGACCGTGTTGGTATCTATCATGCGGAAAACTGGGGAGCATTTGAAAAAGCCTATATGCATGACGGTGATTATTCGTGGGTAGATGGCTCAAATGGTATTTACCGTTCATCTGATGAGCGATTGTTTATGGCCGTACCAACTATGCGTCATTTGCAACCGGTAGGTGCTGACGGTATGCAGCAAACAGCAAGTTTGCTTGAAGCGCTTGGGTGGTCTTTGCAACTCATTGGCGAAGAGCCGGAGCCTTCGGACGTACATCTTAACGATATCCAGATAGTCACGCTTGAGAAAGTTGCGTCTCGTATCGAAGTTTCATTACTTCTTGATGACGTGATAGGCGAGTTAATGCCTGGTTGTGACTATGAAGTGGTGGCCGGTGAGCGACTGGTCAAGGTTTGGAAAAAAAATTTAATTGGGAAAATATTATGAAATGTACGCAAGTTGCCAGTCTTGTCGTGGCGTTAGGTTTTGCCTTGCCGGTTGTTGCACAAAATAGTGTTGTCCGTTCCTCGGATTTCTTGGGTCAAAATGCGGTCACTGTATCGTCTAAAGTGGCTTTTGCTTACCAAAAGCCGGTTGTTGCTGTGGCTCAAATTCCTACGGTTACGCCCGTTGAAGCCAGTGATAGTGTTGAGGTTTATTCAATGTCAATTAATGACACACCTCAACCAAGCCCCCGCCCTGTTGTAGCAGATAGTGATAAGCCTGCACCGCCAGCTGTAGTTACAGATGGCCCTTATCGCTTTTTTCCGGAAACCGGCGCTGTTGATTTTAGTCTTCGCAAAGGTTTGTTGAAGCCTCAAGTTGTCGAATTACTCATGCATCACCGTCTCATCGATTCTACAGATGACATTCAGTGGCAAGCTTCTGACAATTTTATGTGGCCTAACAGTCACACATTGTCCGGAGCTTCATTAGATCACGTTATTAATGCTGTTCTTTCGCCTTATAAGTTAGTTGCTGACTTCAAGGGTAACGGCAGCGTTATCATTAAAAAGCTGTAGTAGGGGTCAATAATGAAAAATCTTAAACTCAGTATTATTACAGCAACGGCCACGGCTATATTTTTGGCTGGTTGTGCGTCTTCTGTCTCTTCATTCAAAGAAGTAAAACAGGAAGGTGAGGCTGTTGTAGCCAAAGCGTATGAACACGCTATCAATGAAGAAGAGCTTCCTCACGTTCGGTATTCAGATGAATTTTATGTGCCTGAATTAAAAGAGCGCGATCAGGACAAGCCTCAGTGGTTCTTTCAGAAAGCAGAAGGGTCATACCTTGACTATACGCTTGAAGAAGTTATGCGGGATGTCCTAGCGCGTGAAGGGGTAAACATCCGCTACCTAGATAGTTTGGATAAAAGCCGCAGATTCTCGTTGATACATAAAGGTACAATCGGCGGATTACTGGATAAAATTTCTTTCGCTACTAAGTATTCATACGAAATTGACGGTGATTTGCTTACGTGGAGTAAGTTTAAAACGGCAGAATTCGATGTGTCCTTTATCGCTGGACAAACGGAATACCTGTTTGGTGCTAAAGAGAATTCAACCGGTTCTGCTAATGAAAGCGGCGGTGGCGGTATGAACACCGTTGTCACGGATACAGGCTTTTCCAGTTCTGACGAATATATCAATTTCTCTACTGAAGGCCTTTCAATTTGGGAAGATATGAAATCCACACTTGAGCTTCTAAAAAGCGAAGAGGGGAAGTTTGTCATTAACCAAGCTACTTCGACTGTAGTGGTGAAAGACTACCCTGATAATGTATCGGCAATAGCCGATTACCTAAAGCGTGGAAACGATAAAATTACCCAAATGGTGGCGGTTGATTTTCAGATTATCGAATTCACTTCAAATGAAGGTGATCAGCGCGGTATTAACTGGAGTGTTATTAAGCAGGACTTATCTTCTGGTGGAGTGTTCGGGCTTCAAACTGCCTTCAATACGTTAGTAGATAATGATCTGGCTCCGACAATTCTTGGTTATAGTCAGGAAACGGGAAAATATGCCGGTTCGCAGGTGCTACTTAACGTGCTTGACCAATATGGTGCAGTGACAACGGTTAAAAACCGTCGAGTCGTTAGCTTGAATAACCAGGTAACAAAACTTTCCCAAGGTGGTGAGTTTGCGTACTTGGCGCAAAGTGGTGGTACTGCTACTGCGAATGTAGGCTCTCAAGACAATCTCATGCCTGGTATTTTAAAAACCGGTGACACAATTTATATGCTGCCTAATTATGTAGGTGATAAAGTTGTTATTCAATTATCTACGTTCCTATCAGATCTCACAAACGGAGATTTTAGACGTATTGAAAGCGGGGATAAAGCCATTGAAGCCCCTGAGACAAGCTTTTCAGATATGTTTATGAAGTTTGCTGTAAAGGATGGTCAAACACTGCTTATCTCTGGTAGCAGTGTTAATAAAAACCAATATACAGAAAATTCTACAGGCGGCTTAGTGGCGTTAGGCGGTGAGCTTGGTGGTACTAAGAGCCGGAAGGAAACGCTGATGCTTATCACGCCAAGAATTGTGTTTCAGTAGGGGGTTGAATGCGAATTTATACGAGCCCCAAAGAAGACCATCGCTGGATATTTCAGCCCTTCAGGGCAACCTTTAAAGGTGCTGGCAGAGAAGAAAAAATTCGTCAAAAGGCGAAGGAATTAGATTTTCGGTATCTGTCTGTATATTCAACCGGTGATTCTCTTCATGCTGCCTATACGTCTGAGCGCGATGGATATGATTTTGCTGCACGTTTTCACTCATATTGCCTGAAAGCGGGTATGAACGATGTTGTGTATGTAGAGCGTTCTAGCGACGAACATAACATTATCGTGACTGTTCGTGAGGGTAACATCAAGCGAGACAAAGTAGGTAAAGCTGAAGATATTAAAGCCGAGCTCGAATCGATGATGGGTTCAGCCAATCTTGAAAATGTAAAGCTAATCAATTACCAGTTCCTCGAAAATGGAGTGTTAGAAAAAGCAAAGAGTATTTTTGGTGGGCGTATTGAAAATTTGTCGGCGGCTTTGACTGACAAGCTTGAACCTACTGAAGAGTTTGCCTTTTTAGCTGAACGTGATGCGATGTCAAAAATTAAGAGTCGCAGGCCTTGGCTTCTTTACTTAGGCATTGCTGGCATTGTCCTCATGGGAGTGAATCAACTTGCTTCACTAACAACCGATACGGTTGAAAAAACAGTGGTTGTAGACCCCTATGCTTCGTTCTATCAAGCAATGTCCTCTGATGTGATTCAAGTGCTGAATCGTATGGCGCAGGATTATAACACTCATGTTGGTTTAATGACGTTACCTGGTTGGACAGTCACTAAGGTTACGCATACGAAAGGCCAAGTGAGTTACCGCATGATGTCTACTGAAAATGGCGATGTTGAAACGCTTAAAGCTTTTGCAGGCAAAAACGGGCTTCACGTAATGATTGATCCCAATGAAATTGTTTTGCTAGGCCTTGGTGCTAACGTCACGTCTACAGATGATAGCCAAGTGAAAATGTACAACGTTGAAGAGGTGCATCATTTCCTTCGGGATGCGGTGAATGAATATATTCCTGGGGCAGAACTTACTTTTATTCGTGACGTGCCTAAAGGTACAGATACAAAGTGGACGATACGGGAACTCATGTTTCAGTTCAGGGGCATATACAAAGAAGACTTGATGACCTTGGGCGCAATTACAAAAAACCTGCCTGTAAGCATCGGTGGTGATAGCGCAGACCCTAATGCTGGTCAATACATCATCGACAGTGAGCGCTTTACCGGCGGCTTAAAAATATCAGTATTTGGAGAGAAATTATGAACAAGCGTACCAAAGTATTAGCGATAGGTGCGGCGGTCATTCTGTCAACTGCAATAGGTTATCGGGTTTATGATAGCAATGCTGGAAGTGCCGTTGCTACGTCGAAGTACAGCCCTGAAGCAAATAGAGCAACAGAGTCCAATCCTCAAGTTAAATCGGTGGTGAGAGTGCCTGATAAGGGGCATATTTCTCAAAGCATTGATTCCCTTGCGCGACAAATAGTGGCTAACTCCCCTAACCAGGAAGAAGCGTTTACGTTTCTTGTTGAAGCGAAGTCCTATCGTATTCAAGAGCTACGAGCTCGACGCGCAAAAGAACGTGCGGAAGAGGCAAAGGCTCAATACGATGCAGACCTTTGGAGTCGTAAACGTGGACAAATTGATGTCGAGCTTGCGAGAGAGGCAGAAAAAGGGTCCGTTGATACACAAGCTGGTCAAAATCTCTATCAAGGTAATGCGCCGGTTAGTCAACAGGTAAGCCAGTTGAGTGATATTAAAAAGGAAATAACTCTTGCTGATTTTGCTTTAAGGGCAATCATCAAAGAAGGACCTGATTATGTAGCTCGGCTCGCTTATGGCGACCGAAACGTGCCAGCTAAGGAAGGGTATACCCTTTTTGGTAAAGTCGATGTGAAGAGCGTTTCATCAAATGAAGTGGTCCTTATGAAAGGCTCTGATGAAGTTACGCTTTATGCTTATTAAGGGCGCATTATGGCTACAGTAAAAGAAGTTATCTCTGGCGCTGCCCAGCTAAACTACAACACATTTAAAGACAATGGATATCGCTTTTTCAAGCCTCTGTTGGATGTTTGTATGGCGTATGAGGGCAGTGGCGACCAAGAAGATGAAGATACAGTTTTTGTTGCTGTTATCATTCCTCCTGGTACTGACAAAACGGCGTTGATTATGACTACGCGCCGTGCTCACGATAGAAAGTCTTTGGAAATTCAAAATATCGAAACGCTTTTATCGTCGAAGCATTCAATTAGTAATGTGTCTGTAATTTATTCGCACCCTAAAGATATTCACGCCATCTTACATGACGCGAATTCAAAAAAAGGGAAAGGCGAAAAGTCTGAAGCTGATGAAACGCATAGTGCGGCTTTGCAGGATTTGGAAAATATTGTTACTGAGGCGGTAGTAACCGGTACGTCTGATATTCATTTTTATGTTTATGAAGACCGTGCGGAGGCTGTATTTCGTATTGATGGTTTATTTAGTCAAAGTACCCCCTTGGGAAGAGAGCAGGCTATCTCAATTATCGCCGCTGGTCTGAATACAAAGTCCCCGGATTATCGCTCTGTGACAGACGATAATGAAATGGCTGATGTTTCAATCTATATGAATATTGAAGTTCCTGATCCAAAAGGCGGTCATAAGCCTAAACGTGAAAAAATCAATCTTCGTACCTCTAAAAGTGGCTCGCTTGAAGGACCTCACACGGTAATGCGTGTAATTAGAACGTCTCAGGAGGCTAAGAAGACCATTTCTGACCTTGGCATGGACGGTGATATTCGCAGTATGCTTATCCGGTCTACAGAAGCACCTACAGGGATAATTCTGCTTACCGGCCCAACGGGTTCAGGTAAGTCTACAACTTTAGCAGCGCTCTATGAAACGATAGATGATGAGCGGAAAATTCTGTTACTTGAAGATCCTGTTGAATATCGAATTAAGCGTAAAAATACAGTGCAAAAACCGGTGTTTCCAGAAATTAAAGGGCAGGGTTTTATTGACCACCTTAAAAACGCCCTTCGTCAAGACCCTGATATTATCGGTATCAGTGAAATGCGCTCTAAAGAAGTTGTTGAAATTGTTATCAAGTCGGCGCTTACAGGTCACTTGATGGTTTCAACACTTCATACCAATGATGCGATTGGTGGTATAAGCCGTTTGATTGATGAAGGTGTAAGCCCTAAAGTGCTTGCTGAACGTAACTTGTTTCGTTGCATCGTTGCCCAACGTTTGATACCGGCGCTTTGTCCCAAGTGTAGAGTCAAGAAGCCGGTAGAGGGCTTCACAAATTCATATGTCAGAAGTGAGCATGGCTGTAAACATTGCGGTGGTACTGGTACTAAGGGAAGGGTACTTATTGCGGAGTTAATCATGTTTGACGACAAATGCCGTGAACATATTGCAAATCATGACCTTGCAGCCCTTGAGAAGCACTTATTGGATAACGGTTGGAAAGGTATGGCTGCGCGAGCTCGTATGCGGATAGAGCAGGGAATTATTGACCCGTATGAAGCTGTTAAGCATGTTACTAATCTTTTGGCTGAAGAAGCCGCTGTTAAATATCCAAGTGTTGAATTCGTCAATAACGGGTTAGAGCCTGCTTAATAATAATTAGGCATGCCTAATTTCAAGAGGCCCTTTTAGGGCCTTTTTTCTATCGAGCATAGTCAAAATCGTCTATGTGACTACTTGATTTTTACGTCAAAAATGCGATTCAAAGAAAACCCCCCGAAAGTTACCCCTGTTTTTCCGGCTCATTCTTCAAAAAGGCGCTTTACAATGGATTCATTGAGATTAAGGGGGCTTTTATGGCGCTGTCTAAAGAGCAAATACAAGATGTTGCAAAGCGTGGTGCGTTAATCGTACTTGAGTACGCTGGCATAAATTACCAGACCTGGGACCGTGTAAGGTGTTTTTTCAGAACGTGGGGGTTTAGCAAGCAACGTCAATTTGAGTTTGTGCAAGACTTTTCTAGCTGGTTAAACGATGGGTGTAGTCCTAGTCAGGCGTGTCGCTCAATTATGGAGGCTGGTAAGGGTGATAAGCGCTTGCAGCAAGAAGTGAATGCCGCGACCTCTATTTATGAAGCGTTGAAGCGTGGTCAGTCTATCAGTGAAGGTATGGTGGATTGGTTTGACCCTGAAGTGGTTACGCTTTTTGATGCTGGGCAGCAAGCCGGTTCTAAGGCCTTAACTCGCGTAGTGAATGAGTATCTGAAGCAAGAGGCTGAGATTAAAAGAGCGAAAGGAGAGTTTTGGAAACCGGTTAAACAACCGTTGACATATTTCTTGATGGTTCTTGCTTTCATGATGGTGATGGGTTTGTTCGTATTGCCTCAATTCTCTGATCTAATGCCACCGGAAAAAATGACGTTTCCTGTCCGTTTTGTTCTTGGCTTTAGCGAATGGGTGAAAGTGATGTGGCCTTATGTGCTTCTGGCGTTTTTGGTGATGTTTATGGCGGCGCTTCATTTTGTCACTAATAACACGTCAAAAATGCGCCTGTCTCTTGATGGGTATTTCCCTTTGAATATTTACAAAAACTTTGCGGCCATGAAAACGATGAAGACGCTGGGGATTCTCGTTGAGACTCGTTACAACCTTCATAAAGCAGCGACTGAGCTTAAACGTAATTCTAATGGCTACATGGTTCATCATCTTAATCACATTATTCGCGAGACGCAGTTTGGTGAAAGTGATTTGGGTGAAGCTCTGAATTCTGGTTTGTTGAGTAAGCGCCTCATGTTTCGCTTGCGAAACGCTGCAAATTCACCGGACCAGAATAGAAAGAAGTCTGCAATATCAATTGCAGCGGATAGAAGTGGTGATGAAGCGGTTCGAGCGCTTATTGGAACCCGTCAGTTCGTAGCTTTCTTTCTATGGATAACAATGTCTCTGGCGTTGTTAATGGTGATTAGCTCGTTTATGGGCGTTATATCTTCTCTATTTAATATGTCTTATCGATAAATAAGGAGCCGAAAGGTGAAAATGATGAAAAAACAAAAGGGTTTCACCCTAATCGAGTTGTCAATTGTGTTGATATTGATTGTTGGTCTTACAATTGTAATGTGGCCTCAAATGTCACAAATGTTCGGTATTGGTGATGCCGCCAAGACGCGAACGCAAATCAGTGAAATACAAAATGGTGCAGCACTTTATAAGCAACGAAATAACGTGTTTACCGGTATTTCAATGACTGTATTGGATGACCAAGGCTATGTATCTGATCGTATGGCTGACGGTACAGCGCGTAACCCTTGGGGTGGTAACTACACTATCGCGGTAGATGCAGCTGATGCTACACGTTACACGGTTACAGTTACTGGTATTCAAAACGCTGACATTGGGGCGCAGCTTGCCGCTGACTATGCGACATCTGCGGTAAATGCCGATTTCAACGGTACAACAATGACAGTTACATTCCAGGGTTAATGTCATGAAGCGGGTTCGTGGATTTACGTTAATAGAGCTACTTATCACCATTGTTATCGGTGCGGGAATGTTGATTTGGGCAAGCTCGTTTAGTCAAGTAAATGGCAGGGTTCTTACCGCAAAACGGTTAGATCAAGACGCGCAGTTATTACTTGAGTCCATGAATCAATATTACCATAGCCATTGCACTGAAGCTGTTTTCCCCGCCATCACAGAAGCTCAATTGAGGGCTGAAGGAATCCTTGTTGGCGGGGGGTTCAACAATCCCTGGGGCGGTAATTACCAGTTAGTAATTGACCGAATCAGACCAAGGAACCCGCTATTGCGGGTTTCAGTCGTTTTTAATAATGCCACTGATGCCGGTTTTGTTGCTGGGTTTTCAGAGAATGCAACAGTCGCCGGTTCGACAGTTACATGGACGGCAAATAGTACCTTTAGCCGCACAGCTGATGGGGTTCGTAAGCAGTTGGATAGAGAAGCCTTTGGTACGCCATTGTGTTAAGCAGGAGTTTAATTATGACAACTAATAAAAAGTCTCAAGGCTTTACGCTTATTGAGTTGATTATTGTGCTGACGATACTATCTGGCATTGCGGTCACATATGGCCCCCAGTTAATTCAACAGCAACAACCAATATCACAAGCCGATGATGCGAAGAATGATATTTCTGAGCTTAAAGCGGCAGCTAATGCATATTATATGGAGAATCGTGATTGGCCTGCGTCTGTAAATGATTTAATCGCCAATGGTTACTATGCTGGTTCTGGTGTATCCCCATTTGGTACTAATTATGTCATCGGAACAAACGGTGAGAACTTGGTGGTTAGTATTGATACTAATCGCAATCAGTTGGCAAACATGCTGGCTGGTAAAGTTTCCTTTGGTAATGTTGCAGCTGATGGTGAAACGGTTAGCACTGAAATGGGAACGCCATCGAGAGAGGCTATTCAATCATTTTTCCTAGCCCGAAGAGCAGTCGCTAACTGTGCTGACTGTAACCAGTTGGCACCTGGTACTAACATTGATGTAAATAATAACGATCTTAACAATATTGATGAAATGGACGCTAATGATGCGACCATAACCAATGCGACGATTACCACGGCAAACATAGACAGGGTGGAAGCTGAATCAATTCATCTTAGCAATAACAGTATTACTTATGCGGGTAATCAACTTAATTTGAATGCCGGTACGGTTCGTATGAATGCGAACCTATCTATGAACGGTAATATAGTGGGTAATGGTAATGATATCACCGGCTTTGAACGTCTAGAGGCTAATACGGGTGACATTGCTAACA
>Ga0208183_1000126_pt1 | contig 52207 bp, 72 predicted proteins | sample MalvirDeepMed_51_FD_184251 | JGI IMG/M metagenome (GOLD analysis project Ga0208183, IMG submission 184251) | Marine viral communities from the Global Malaspina Expedition - Malaspina viral metaG DeepMed_51 (SPAdes) (version 2) | ecosystem: Environmental > Aquatic > Marine > Oceanic | place... | reverse complement strand
CCCTCCAGTCTCCCTCAGGCTCCCTTCAGTCTCCCTCAGGCTCCCTCAGTCTCCCTCAGGCTCCCTTCAGTCTCCCTTCAGGCTCCCACCGATCGGTACCACTGTCTTTCTCTCAGTCTCCCTTCAGGCTCCCTCAGTCTCCCTTCAGTCTCCCTCCAGTCTCCCTCAGTCTCCCTCAGTCTCCCTTCAGGCTCCCTTCAGTCTCCCTCAGTCTCCCTTCAGTCTCCCTTCAGGCTCCCTCAGTCTCCCTTCAGTCTCCTTTCAGTCTCCCTCCAGTCTCCCTCAGTCTCCCTCAGTCTCCCTTCAGTCTCCTTTCAGTCTCCCTCCAGTCTCCCTCAGTCTCCCTCAGTCTCCCTTCAGGTCTCCCCTTCGATACCCTGTAACCCGCAGAAACCCTAGGGATTTGACACTTTTCATCATATCGTGATAAGAGTACCCCGTGAATTGTTTGTAGTTTAGAATAATTCTAAATTGTAATTCCAGTCACGTTCCCTAGGGGACGCTGGGATTACGGCCCTGAACTAGGGTTACATCGTGAATGAAGCAGACAGGGGTCTCCCCATAGAGACCGTGGATCCCGTTTGCTATTTTTCATGGGGATTACTCCCACGAGTAATCACGGTCTGGAGATTGATAGTCAAGATGGCTACAAATCCAAAAAGATCTACTGCTTCAAGTATCTCTGACACGTCCGGTATCACGCATTTACCGAATGATGTTCCTTCCACCGTCGATATGGTGGAAGCCCTCCTGCTAGCATCAAATCAAAAGGCGGTTGATGCGGGGAAGGAAAAGACAGAGGCAGAGGGTTACAGGTTATATTCTTTTGTAACCCTGACCCTTATTCCAGCCGATGAGGTACGAGAAGCATTGGGAAGGATAGACGGGAAAGTTACGAAATCTTTCCTCAATCTAGTGTCACGATTTGGCAATCCTTCAAATGAACCTGCCAAGAAAATCAGGGACATATTTGGTACAGCCGAATTCCTGAATTTTCTAGGGAAAAAGGATGACGGGTATCCTTCGAGGATTGAATATCTTAAAACCTTGAGAGATCCTGCCGATCCTAAAGGCAAACGAACACTGGCGGGGGCGAATGCTCTACAAAGGTTCGCTAACCCTCCCAGCAGGGACCTTATCCTCAAACGTCTAGGGAAAGCTTTACGAGAGATAAACAGGCTTTCCGACGATGAAAAATCCATCGTGGAGAAAAAGGCTCTAGAGGATAAGGTGGACGAAAAGGGCCAGACTAAAGAGACGGCTCTAGATTTTGCCGACAAGGTTCACGGCAAGTGGGCAATCGTCCCGTCTAAGAGTGCTGCAAAATGAATGTAGAACGTATGCACTCTAAAACGTTCCGCCGGTACGAACTGAACCACGGTCTGGCTCATCATAATCGCTTGATGGTCAGTCTTAAATCCGCCGTTAGCACTCGTAATGGAGCGCTGGAACGTCACAAGAGAGACGTAGCGGAGGGTAGGCGGAACGGCTGGGAATTCGTCAGTTATGGTATTCACCTACGGCATACCATAAAGAGCCTAGAAAATAAGGCTTGGCGAAATCTGAAACGTTCTAACCCGTTCCTGACTAGAGCAGAATATGTATCCAGAGTGCAGGACATAGCCACTCTGATACACTAGAACTTGGGCGACAGGGTGTAACAGCCTTGTCGCCTCTTTTCTTATGTCATGTTCTATTGTAGTGAATAGTGCAGGAACCCAATCAACTACTCCCAGGAGTAATAATATTATGACGATATGGAAACCATATGCTGAATTATTCAATCCAAAATCTTCTAACAATTTTGATGATCGAAGCAATGGATCAGGAATATGTTGGAAGCAATGTTCACTAGAAGTGAACGGGAAACAAGTTACTGTTTCCATACCTATTCACCTGGGAAAATCTCAACGATCTAAAATATTTTTTCCCACAAAATAATTATAATAGTAAGCAATGCTTTTGTATTCTTTAGGTAATTCGTGAGCTAATGAGGTAACGATATGATTATCGGTAAAGAAGAATACACTTGGACCTGTGGTAACGGAACAGAGAAAACTGCTGAACGTTATATAGTCCAATGTGATAATTCAGATTGTGACGAGACTTTTTATAGACAGAAGGCTCGCATGAGAAATAAAGAGAAGCATCGACAATACTGCAACGTAAAATGTAGAAGTACACATTATGGTATTTGTAAAGTCGATGGTTGTGAAGAAAGGTATACATATACAAGTTCGTTCAAGCATGGTTTTTGTCGTAACCATTGGTATCAAGAGTATCGTTTGAGAAACAGACACAAACTATTAGAACTAATGGGTGGTGCTTGTGTGTGTTGTGGTGAACGTGATCCTATGTTCTTAGAAGTAGATCATGTTTTTAATGATGGTTATAAGGACAGAAAGAATAATACGACAAGTCTAACTGCTAGAAGGCAATTAAAAATATATAATAAAACACCAGAACGTCTACAGTTACTATGTTCTAATTGTAATCATGCCAAAGTTAAGAATGATGGTGTTCTATATCGTCCTGAGAAATTTACGAGAAGGAAGTTAAGGTAATATTATTCTTTAGGCAATTTTGCCAGTGTTTCGCTGGAGGTACTCATGAGTAAAGATTTTGTGGCAGAAAAGTATTACGTTATATCCTGTCGGAAAGATGACGACTGGATGCAGGTCGTCGGTACTTACTACTCCCTTGAAGAGGCCAAAGATGCTGGTCCAATGTCTCTTGGTTACACCTTTGAGATAGTAAAGGTGGTAGGTGAGCTAAAACTATATACAATTTTCGAGGAGAAGTAAGCACATGAAGGAAGTATTGGGAATGATAGCGTTAGGCTATGTACTCCTGATGCTGCTGCTATTAGTGGTGAGTAGTCTTCCCGCAATCTTATAGGAAGTAAGTCATGAAAGTAGTTATCAATACCTGTTATGGCGGCTTTTCTCTCAGCACGAGAGCCATTAGACGACTGAAAGAAATGGACGTCTTCCATATCTTGGATGATATTCTATATGATAACTCTGTAGAATCTCGTTCCAATCCAAAGTTAGTAAGTGTTGTGGAAGAACTGGGTGAAGAAGCCAATAGTAACTTCTCCAAGTTAAAGATCGTGAAGATACCGGATGATGCCCATGATCCATACATAGTAAATTATGATGGAATGGAACACATTGCAGAAGGTAGAGCATGGTCATAGTGGTGAGTAGTATCCCGCAATCTTGATCTAGAAAGGATAGATCATGACGTTAGTTCAAGTAGATATTAAGCAATACATCTTGAAAGATGATATGCTTATCACGTTTGCAGAAGCTGCCAAAATGATTGGTGTAACTACATCAGTTGTTCATGTTGCTGCCAAGAAAGGTAAGCTGAAGAATACCACTCATGTTGGACAAGCAGGATGGGGCTGTCTGAGACAGTATAATAATGAAACAACATATGCTGATCTCAAAGAGTGGAGAGCAGGAGTGAGACCCTACAATAAACGTAAGTCAGCAGTAGAGACTGCCGTTATCTCTACTCATAAGAAAAGAAAGGTGGCTTAATGGACTATGTAGAAATCACAGTGCCATGCCCAGAATGTGATGGGTTTGGCACTGTGGAAAGTCAGAGACCTGTAGGTAATAGCGAAGGAAAGGATTATTATATAACAGAAATAGAATGTGAGGAGTGTTTTGGTAGTGGTGAGGATACAAAAGGTAACTTCTATAATTCTTTAAAAGAAGCAAAGGAAGATTACCCCAATGCAATATCAACCAGAGTAATCAGATAGGAGCAAGCTATGAAACCATCAGAAAAATCAGATGGAATGGTTCAGTTCATTGATCATATGGCAAAGGCTAACTTTGGAAGGAGTCGAACTTCCTGTGTACAGAACGATCTTTGTGTATCATGTGGTGAACCGGCGGTATCTTTCCGAGATGAGTTATCCAGAAAAGAATACACCATTTCTGGTCTATGTCAGACTTGTCAGGATGGAGTGTTTGGGGTGCGTGTGCCTGACAATAAGCAGTATGGTCTCGCCCGTTTTAACATCAAATCTTATCAAAAATGAAAGGAGAAATAATATCATGATGATTGTACACTATCCTTCCAAGAAGGAACTGAAAGTGGCTGTTGGTCAGCCATTGAAGTACACCGAAACTTCTTTGTTTGGAGAAGAATATAGAGAGACTGGAAAGTTTGTAGTGGCACGACGACCACACTTACAAGGTGGAGGGCGTGAGTTCTTTGCTGAAGTAACGATGAAAGATGGCTTGATTAAAGCCGTGAAATAGGAGTGAGCCAATGAACTATGCTGATCTTACAGCAGAAGAACTTCTGGTATGGTCAAGGGATCATCTGGAATTCCTACAGAAAATGGAATGGTTTGTTCATGGAGAGACCAGCACTCCTGAACTGGTGGACAGGATCAACAATTTTCTTACGAATCTTAGTGTAGCTGATGAACGTAGAGCTATTAATGAGATCATGATTAAGATGGAGGAAGAGGAGTAAGCCCATGAATAAAAGACTGACCACCAAAGCGGAATGGGCAAAACACTTGCGTCCTTATGGCAAGCGTGCGGCAAATAAGAAACACCGTAAGGCTTGTGCTCCGCTCATATACTACCCGAAACCATATGGTGCGAGAAATAGAATACATCCCTTGACTGAGAAGGAGAGAGAACATAGAGTTAGAGAAATTGAAAAGCAAGGTGGATGGATTGAAGAGGAGGAAGAAGATGGTAAACAATATCAAGCTTGACATCTGGGAGATTCTTGATGCACAATTTCGTTTCAATGCTACATTCAACAAGGAAGTAGAGGAGATCAAGGATGACTTCATTAAGCCCGACTCATCAGGCGATAGTGAACAGTCAGACGAAGTACAGAAAGAACGTTCATGATGCTGGCAACTATTCCTATGCTGTCATCAAGGCCAGCACCAACATAAAGCTGGGCAAGAAGGTAACTAAGGGTCACCTGAAGGGTGCCAAGATATTCACCCTTACTCTGGAAGAGAGAGCTACCTGTGACAGTGACTGTGAGCACTGGCTGGACTGTTATGGTAACAACATGCCCTTTGGTCACAGGTTCGAGGCCAATGATGCCCTCATGGTATCAATCGAACGTGATCTGGATAAACTGGATGCAAAGGGTAAGCCCTATCTAGTCAGGCTGCATATTCTGGGAGACTTCTTCAATCTGAAGTATGTATTTTTCTGGAGGAGACAGTTAGCCAAGAGAGAGCTTCTGAATGTATATGGTTACACTCGTAATCATCCTACTAAACCATTGGGCTATGCTCTGAAGTTAGTACGAAAAGAGTATGGTAAAAGGTTTGCCATTCGGTTCAGTAACTATCCAGACGATCCCTTCTCTGCACAGAGTGAGCATGTATCCATAGAGGGTATTGGTTGTCCTGTGCAGATGGATAAGACGGATAGTTGTAGTACTTGTACTCTCTGTTGGGAGATGGAAGACAAGTCAATCATATTCTATGACCATTAGGAGAAGGTAGATGAAAGAGTATAAGATAAATAACTACATGCTTGACACAGATGAAGCATGGGGAGATGCAGATTACTACCATGCTAATGAGGTGACAGTAGTCATCTACAAGAGAAGGTCAGATGGAAAACCATATCGAATATTGATAGAGGAAAAGGAGAAGAAAGATGAGTAACTTTGAAAGAGAAGTATGGCTGGATGCTCTGGCATTGGCCTATGAGAAGGGGTATGTTACAAGAAGCAAGAAAGAAATCCTTGAGTGTTACTGGCATGACAAGCTGGATGAAAATTCTACTGATGTAGATTACTTTGATTATGACGAGGCTCAAAGATTGATAGGAGGTACAGCCTGATGGTTAATCCATATGATATAACTGTGGATGATCCCAGAGAATTAAGCTCTGATATTCAGAGTGAGATAATGAGTATGGTAGATGCAGATTACATCTGTGAAATTCATATAGAACATATCCGTAGTTGGCTGAAAGAACGAAGTGAAGAATGGCTGGAAGAAAAAGGAGTACCTCTATGAGTAGGATGAAGAACTGGATGATGATAATGGATGAAGTTATCATGGATGCACTGGAAAGTAAATCAGAGAATGTATATGAATACATTCAAACTAAACTGCATGAACAAGGGTATCCCATTGATAAACAATATGTAGAAGAACAATTGAAGGAAGGATAAGATGAAAGAACTAATGCTCTCCCTGATCCTCTGGATAGGAGCCAACTCTACACTTCCAGTGGAAGGAGTAACACTGCCAGAAATAGAATTTATTTCTTCTGAAGAATTACATACCATCTATACCATAGATGATGCTTGTGATACTGTGGAAATAAGAGCATTATATGATTTAAATAATACAATAATATATTTATTGGATGATTGGAATCAGAATAATTTAATAGATAGAAGTTTTCTCCTGCATGAATTAGTACATCATCTACAGAAAGAGGAAGGATATGAATTCAGAGTAATGAGAGAAGAGAAATCATACGAATTACAATTCATTTATTTACAGGAGAGTGCCATAAATAATCCAGAAGAAGTGTTGCATATAAGTGATCTGTTCTATATAATTATGAATAATTGTCATATAATGTAGGATATTAAAATGAAAGAACTAATGATCTCCCTGCTCCTTTGGATAGGAACTAACTCTACTCTCATGGTAGAAAATGTAATTTTACCTCAAGTTAAATTTACATCTTCAGAAGAGATGCACAGAATATTTAGTATGGAAGATAATTGTGGTGATACAACAGTGAAAGCACTGTATGATATACATAATAAAGAAATATATTTATTGGATGATTGGGATAAATCTAATCTAATAGATAGAAGTTTTCTCCTGCATGAATTAGTACATCATCTACAGAAACAGAAAGGATATGAGTGCAGACAAAAGAAAGAAGAAGAAGCTTATGAATTACAATTCAAATATTTAAAGGAGAGTGCCATAGATAATCCAAAAGAAGTGTTGCATATAAATGATTTATTCTATATAATTATGACTACTTGTGATATCTTTTAGGAGAATGACTATGAAAGAGTTACCTTGGGACTATGATAAAAATGTTTCAGCAGAAGAATGCTTGATACGTTTGGAAAGTAAGTTGAGTCCTATTATAATGAATATGCAGGAGTATGAAGGTGATATGATGCTTAGTGATTATCGAGATTTGTTAGAGTTAGGTTGGAAACTTAAACGTATTGTATCGAAAATGAAGGAGACTGAAGATGAATAACGTAGTAAATTTCTCACAAATTGGACCCAATAACGATATCTTTCAGATCAAAGGTTCAGTGGTGGACTTTGCCATGAAGGAGGAGAAGCTTCCTCACTTCTGGGACAAGAAGGGTATCTATAGGGTGAATGAGGAAGGAGAGATCACTCAAGGGCTGGGTATTGTAGGACATAGCTATCCTCTCAATACCCACAGAGATTTCTTCTCTGCACAGCATGATATGTTGCAAAGGAAATTCCCTGCTGCTCATCTGGAAGATGTAAAGACAAAGTATCGAACATCCAGAGATGGAGCATGGGCTTTGCAGGATATTACTTTTCCCAATGTGAAGCACCTCATTGATAATGGTAAGCACAAGACAGAGATAGCCTTGAGAAATATCTCATGGCATTCTGTTGATGGCAGTGCCAGTAACAATGCTGTCTTTGGTGGAATAGATTTCTTCTGTACCAATGGCATGATCACAGGTGAGTTTGATACAGTCAGGAAGAAGAACACCAAGAACTTTGACATGAGGAAGTTCATTGATGAGATAGAGAAGTCAGTGGAAGAGTTCTATGTTTCGATAAGGAAGTATCAGGCATGGGCCAACAAGGATATCTCTCTTGAGGATGCAAAGGGTGTCATAGAGAGCCTTCCCGTGGCTGACAGGAGCAGAGAGAAGCTTCTTAACATCTACCAGCAAGAGGCTACACAGAGAGGAGATACTGTCTGGGCCTTGTACTCTGCCTTCACGAATTACAGCAGTCATACAGATAACGGCTTTGCTATTCGCCGGACTGTTCATGATCATGAAGCACAGACCATGCTCAAGCGTGAGTTTGAGGTAGCCAGTTGGGTGGAGAACGAAGAGTTTGTACGTCTGGCAGCATGATAAAATATATAAGGAGAAAGCTAATAGAGTGGATAAATAAAATAGAAAATAAGATGCCATTATGTGCAAATGATACCTATCTTACTGGAAGAAAAGATAAAGAAAAGGAGTGATATGCACGACTTCATGCTGGGATTTGCATGGGCAATGGGGTTGATCCTCATTGCCTGTGCTTTTATTTTGTAGGAGAAAATGATTGATTAATTATATATCTTCTGAACAAAGAAATTTAAATGATTGTAGGACAGTGGAAGAAGTAGATGCTTTAATTAAGTCTGTAAGAGTAGATCAAGAACAACATTTTATAGATACATATGATAGAAGCCATATTAATAACCCTTATACTAGAAAATTAAGAAGACTAAATAAACTTAAAAAGTTACTTGAAGTAGGTATGGTAGACATAGAACAATATAATAATAATGGATTTATTATAGGAGGAAAAATTATTACAGGGTTCCATAAAAAAAGATGGAGAAAGAAAGGTACTAATAGATGGTATTGGTATAAGAAAGAGGAAGATTTATTAGACCTCGTAGCTCAGTTGGATTAGAGCAACAGCCTTCTAAGCTGTGGGTCACAGGTTCGAGTCCTGTCGGGGTCGCCATTTTAGGAGAAGATAATGAAAGATCAAATATTAATAATAGAAAAAAACTTAAAAGAAAAAGAAGAAGAACTGAAAATAGCAAAAAAAGAAGTATATCATGCTGTGTGGCCTAATATAAATGATGCACTTGATTTTAAATATATGCGTGATTTAGAAAAAGAAGTTAGAAATTTAAGACAAGAACTAAATAATCTTGTAGTAAATAAATATACTCAAAGACAATGGGACAGAACTGTAGGATATGGTAAAGTTCCTGATGAATATAATATTGAAATAGAAAACATTAGAAAGGAGAATAAAGTATTGAGAAAAATGGTATATAGTTTATCCAGTGATACAAAAGAACAGGTGGATAAGTTTATTGCTGTGGCCGTTGCTGTAGAAAACGATTGACAAAATGGACAGGAACATATATTATATATAAATGGATGATTTACTAGACATACCTAAATTTCTTCGCAAGAGAAAGAAAAGGGGAAGGCCCAGAAAAATTAAAGAATTCCCTCCTGAAATTAATCTCTATGAAGAATGGGATAAAATTAAACAAAAGAAATATGGTACAAAATATAATATCTTATTGGATAATAAATTTAGAAGGATAGGTACAGGATTAAGAATTATTTATGTATCAGAAAAAAGAAAGTGGGTGCATGTGGTCAGTCATGCAGGTAATCCTTACACTACACAACCTATACGAGTAAGGCTCTTGAAAAGAAAATGGGAAGATACAAAAAAATCTCATGAGAAATATGAAAATAGATGTAAGAAATATTTTGAAGGATTAAAAGATGGCACAAAAAAAACTGGAAAAGTTTAGAGAACATTATGTTACAACAGAAGAACTGTTGGAAAGGATGCTACTCGATGATAGGAATGGCATATGTAAGGATGATGGAGATGGTCAACAAGGACAAGAAACACACAAGCAAAAACCCCTATGCAAGAATTAAGGAATGGAAACTCTTTCGTAAGAGGATTATACAATCCAAGAAAAAGTATGATCGTAATAAATTTAAGATTGACAAGAGAAAGGATTTGGTATAATGTCTGGTCATATGACTGTTGTTAATTTTGGTTTATCAAGTTGTGAGTATACACAATTATGGTTGAAAGTAAAGAACAAACAGGCCGATGAAGAATTTTTTAAACTTGTCAATAAACTTATGCATGATCATTCTAAAATATTAAAAGAAATAATCAACTATCCTAATATAAAGATAGTCTGGGATGATACTAACTGGGATGAGATTCATGGAAAAGAAAAGTAAAAGAAATAGAAAAGAATGGAAATGGAACAGGACAATAAAAGATAAATATAAAAAGAGAAAGAGAATTTATTATGCAGAAGATACTAAACGAAGCAGAGATAGTCAAAGAAAAGAAAGGCTCCTTCAAGGTTTGGAGTAAGGTTCACCTGTCTCTTCTGGAAGAGTGGACTTCCAAAGACTGGAAGAAATATAATAAAAGTAAGGATAGTTATTTCTTACATCCTTATAGATGGACTATGATTGCTGCTGGAAAAACCAAAGAAGAAGCAACAAAAAATGCAAAGGATATTATTTCTCGATATAGAAACTGATGGTCTGGATGCCACAAAGATATTTGTTTGTGTATGCAAAGACAAAGATACAGGAAATGTAACATGCCATACTGAACCCAGAACATTCAACAAACTTATTGAAGGCTATAATATTCTGGTGGGTCATAATATTTTATCCTTTGATGCTCCCATACTAAACAGGTTATGGAATTCAAACATAGGTCTGTCAAAAATACAGGATACATATATCCTTTCATGTCTATTCAATCCTGACAGGGAAGGACGACACTCTCTGGCAGCATGGGGCAAGAGACTGGGGCTGGATAAGATTGACTATCATGACTTCTCATGTTTCTCTCCAGAGATGTTGGAGTATTGTGAGAATGATATTCATATCACACATAAAATTTATGATTTTTTAATGGGAACTGAGAAGAAAGATTTCTCTGATAAATCAATAGCTTTGGAGCATAAGATAAGGTATGTTCTTAACAAGCAAGAGAGTAAAGGTTTCTATCTCAATACTGAAAAAGCACACAAGCTAATGATGGAAGTCCTGAACAGGGCAACAGAGATAGAAGATAGTGTATTGAGTAAGGTTCCTCTCAGAGCCAGATTGATCAAGGAAATAGTACCAAAGATCAAGAAGGATGGAACACGTTCCAATGTAGGGTTGAAGAATTATGATCATGCTAATATTGTTGGGCCTTTTTCTGCATTTGAATATGAGAAATTTAATCTTGCATCACCAAAGCAAATCATTCAGAGACTGAATCAATATGGATGGAATCCCATTGAGTTTACACCAAAGGGATCACCAAAGATCAGTGAGAAAAATCTGGAAACAATATCCTCTTCTGCACCGGAGGAGATCAAGAGGCTGGCAGAATGGAAGATGCTGAAGACCAGAGCCAAGACGATTGAAAGCTGGCTGGATGTAGTGGACAAGAACAATCGAGTACATGGCAAGGTCATCACAATGGGTGCTGTGACAGGACGTATGGTCCATGCAGACCCCAACATGGCAAACATCGTGGCAAACCATAAGCCATATGGTGAAGATTCACGGTCTTGCTGGACAGTACCTGATGACAAGCATGTTCTGGTAGGTATGGACGCCAAAGGACTGGAACTGAGGATGCTGGCACATTATATGAAGGACAATGAGTACATCCATGAGGTTCTGGAGGGTGATCCACATACCTACAATCAGGAACTGGCAGGTCTACCCACTCGAAATGCAGCAAAGACTTTCATCTATGCATTCATATATGGGGCAGGTAATCAGAAGATAGGCTCCATCGTTAATGGATCGTCCCATGATGGGAAAAAACTGAGAGAAAAGTTTCTGTCCAGTCTTCCCAAGCTGGATAAGCTCATCAAGAGCGTTCAAAGACATTCAACCAGAGGTTACATCAGGGGTATAGATGGCAGGAGGATACTGATTAGACGTGCTCATGCTGCCCTGAATACCCTCTTGCAAGGCGGCGGGGCTATCTGCTGTAAGCAATGGTCTATCTTCCTTGATGATGAAATTAAAGATAGACAACTCAGGGCATATCTGGTAAACACTATTCATGATGAGCAACAGTATGAAGTTCATGTTGATGATGCAGAAGAACTTGTCAGCATTACTGATCCTTGCATGACCAGAGTATCTGACTTTTTCCAGATGAATATTCCACTCAATGCAGATGCAAAGATAGGGAGAACATGGCAGGAAACTCACTAGGAAGAACTAAAAAGTTTAATAAACAACTATATGATAAATCAGATAAGACATCTAAAGATGCTATTGTTTCTTATTTAAAGAAAAAGAAACATCATATTACTAATATAGTAGAGAAATTTTCTTGTGATATAGAAAGTATATCAGAGGAGGGTATAGTTTGTTTTTCAGAAACTGAAATTAAATACTCATGGAAGGGAGAGTGGCCCTCCTCTTGGAAAGATGTAAGGATACCCTATCGCAAACAGAAACTTCTTGACAGGATAAAAGAGAATCTTACATTCTATGTTCTTAGAGATGACTGTAAAGAAGCTTGGATTATTTCTGATATTGCACTGGAGAAATATGCAACAGTAATCGAGGTGCCTAACAGATATGTACCAGATGGAGAAAAGTTTTTCTCTGTACCTGTTGATAAGATATATAAAATAAGTCTTTAAACAAATGCTTGATTATATTGAATGGCTCAGTACCATTGAAGAAGAACCAGAGCTTGATGGTGCAGGTAAGTTACTCGCTCCTGTATTTGCTGAACTATTATATGACAGGAAAGTTAAAACAATATATGAATGGTGTTGTGGTCCTGCATGGATAGGTTTATGGTTACTGGAACAGGGTATATGTCAAGAACTTGTAGTATCTGATATCAATAAGAAAGCCATAGATTGTGTCAGACGTACCATAAATAGACATAATTATCCTGTTCGTTCTTACCTGAGTGATAACCTTAAAGGTATACCTGAACATGAGAAGTTTGATATTATAGTTGCCAATCCTCCCAACTATGTTAATATACAAGAGGATCACCCAATGGGTTTTCTCAGATATGATCTTAGACCATCAGATATTGACTGGAAAATTCATAGAGACTTCTATAATAATATAAGAAAACATATGCATAAAGAAAGTGATATGTATATATCAGAAGTTGAACCATACAAGAAAGAAGTATGGCTTATGGGTAAGCTTTATGATAAAAGAGAAACAGAACCTATTAAAGATTTTAAAGAAATGCTTTCAGCAAATGAATTAAATTTAAATAGTGTAGAAACATATACAATGAACCAAGAGATTGAGATGGCAATCCTAGATATTTCTCTTGACATAAGAATCTAAGCGTGGTAAGGTGGTATATTATTAACCAACATTAAGGAGATAAATATGATGGCTGCACAGAAAGAGACTGCAATTATTTCAGGCAAAGCTTATTGGACCAAGCTCAACCGTAAGGATGAGTATTCCGATAAGTACCAATTGGACGTAGGTGATCTTTCTGACAAGAGTAAGGAAGTCTTGAATTCTCATGGAGTTAAGTTGAAGAACAAGAATGATGATCGAGGGGAGTTCATAACTGCCAGAACTCAATACCTCGTTCCAGTCATTGACTCCGATAAGAAGACTATTGATCGAGATACTCTTATTGGTAATGGTAGTAGCGTCAGAGTGAAGGTTGACTTCAATAAGAATCATCCTTTTGCTGAGAAGTATGGTACGTCAATGTATCTCAAGAAGGTACAGGTGACTGAGTTAGTTGAGTATGCAAAAGATGAGTTTGACGACGACGACGACATGGTCTAGTCATGATATCAGGGCTTGTGATGAGCAATATTAATTTCGGAAACGCTCGTATGATCAAGAAGCATGGCGGGCGAGGGAGCGGGCAGCTATGCATATTTCTACATTAGTAAACGATATATATGATCGTATTGCATCCAACAAGAAGGTCTCCAGAGAAAATCTGGAGGCTTTCTTGGAGGGTGTTTCTGCTGTTATCATTCAACATCTGGAGGAGGAAAGGAATACACCCAGTGAAAAACGTATTAGAATGTCTTCAATCGGCAAGCCAGACCGTAAAATCTGGATGGAACTTAACGGTCCAAAGGTGGAAAGAGCGTATCAACCATCTACTCTCATCAAGTTTCTCTATGGTTCGATCATTGAAGAACTGGTTATCTTCCTTACGAAAGAGGCTGGTCACTCAGTACAGGAACCGCAGAAACAGTGCGAGATATTGGGAATAAAGGGACATCTTGATTGTAAGATTGATGGAGAAGTGGTAGATATTAAATCTGCCAGTGATTTTGCTTTCAGAAAATTCAAGACCGGATCAATAGAGTATGATGATCCTTTTGGTTATATAGCACAGGTCAGTGCATATGCTGAAGCAGAGGGTAAAGATGTTGGATATCTTCTGGCAATGAATAAAGTTTCTGGAGAGATAGTATTACTTGAGCTTGATGACATGACACTGATCAATGCCACAGAGCGTATTAAAGATGTCAAGAAGATAGCAAAGAGTTCAAGTATGCCAGACTTCTGTTACCTGCCAGAACCGGAAGGCAAGTCAGGAAACATGAAGATTGCCAGAGATTGTGTCTATTGTGATTATAAGTGGACTTGCTTCCCTGACATGAGAGTGTTCAGATATCAGGAAGGATTTAAATATTTAACAACGGTGGAGAAAGAACCTAAAGTTCCTGAAATAACAGATAGTATGAGAGGATAAAATGTCTCACTTCGTAAGGCATGAGCCTTGCCCTGAGTGTGGTAGTAAAAATAACGTAGGAGTATATTCAAACGGATACAAACAATGTTATAGTGAAGATTGTCATTATAAAATTATGCCCGATTCAAATTATGAGGAAGAAGAATACATTATGACAACAACAAGGGCTGTAAGCACAGGTACAATTAAAGCCATACCCGATAGAAAGATCGAAGAGGATACCTGTAGGCGTTATGGAGCCATGCTCAATGGAACAAAGCACTTCTATCCCTACTACAACAGGGAAGGAGAACATATAGCCAACAAGGTCAGGAATACAGAGAACAAGACGTTCTTCTCTGAGGGTGACATCAAGGGTGCTATGCTGTTTGGACAGAAGTCCTTTCAAGAGGGCGGCAAGTATGTCACGATCTGTGAAGGGGAGATAGATGCCATGTCTGCCTACCAGCTAATGGGCAGCAAATGGCCGGTGGTATCCATTCGTAATGGTGCTGCTGCTGCCACCAAAGATATTACAGATAATTATGATTTCCTCACATCCTTTGAGAATATAGTTATTTGTTTTGATAATGATGATGCTGGTCGTAAATCATCCACCAGAGTGGCAGAAATGCTGTCTCCCAAAGCAAAGGTGATGTCACTCCAGTATAAAGATGCCAATGAGTATCTTATGAACAATAAGAAGAATCAGTTTGTGCAGGACTGGTGGGCTGCAAAGACCTATACCCCAGAGGGTATCATATCCGGCAACGAGATGTGGGATACAATTATTGAAGGGGCCACAGAGGCTGCTATCAATTATCCCTATCAGGGTCTACAGGATTTGACCTATGGTATTCGTATGGGAGAACTTGTGACTGTCACGGCAGGTTCCGGTCTGGGTAAGTCTCAGTTCCTGCGAGAGCTTATCTATCATGTCTTCAAGAATACCGGTGACAACATAGGTATGATGTTCATGGAGGAGTCGGTCAAGAGAAGTGGTCTGGCATTCATGAGTCTGGAAGCCAACAAATGTCTGCACCTGCCAGCAGAGTTTGCATCAGTATCTTCTGAAGACTTGAAGAAACACTTCGATAGTACGTTAGGTACTGGAAGGTTATTCTTCTACGATCACTTTGGTTCCAATGCTATTGACTCTATCCTGAACAGGATTCGATACTTTGCCAAAGCTCTGAACTGTAAGTATGTGGTACTGGATCATATAAGTATCATAGTTTCTGATCAGAATGTGGCTGATGAACGTAGAGCCATTGATGAGATCATGACAAAGATGCGTACCATTGTTCAAGAGCTTGACATTGCCCTGCTCATTGTATCTCATCTTCGTAGACCCATGTCTACAGGCCATGAAGAAGGGGCTGTAACGTCTCTCTCCCAGCTTAGAGGATCGGCCAGTATAGGTCAGCTATCCGATATTGTTATTGGTCTGGAAAGAAACGGGCAGCATGAGGATGAAGTGGAAAGACATACAACAACAGTACGGGTTATCAAGAACAGGTTTTCCGGTTTGACAGGACCAGCCTGTAGAGTATACTATGGTCGTGAATCAGGTAGGCTCACAGAAGTTCATGAGGAATTTGAAGAACTAGAATAATGCATTGGACTTATAAAAGAAAACCTTTCGTTCCCGATCTTGATAATAGGTTTGGTTTTGTATACAAGATAACAAATAAGAAAACCAAGAAGTCCTATGTAGGGTGCAAGCAATATTTTATTGGTATTAAAAAGAAATCTCGTAAGCCTTCCGGTTGGGAAACATATACAGGTTCTTCCAAACATCTTAATTCTGACATGGGAAAAATAGGAAAGAAGAATTTTGCATTTCAAATTATAGGGGAGTATGAAAACAAAAGAAGTTTGAACTACTATGAATGCTTCTATCAAATGAAACTAAAAGTTCTTACCACTGTACTCAAAGGTACAGATGAACCGGCCTACTATAATAATTATGTTGGTGGTAAATTTTACAGACCTATAAGAGTAGAGGAAACATAATGCCAGTTGTCCTGCAACTGAGAGTTCATGAGAAAGACCTTGATCTTAATCCCGATGTATGGTATGTGTATACCGTTCATGAGAAACAAAAACTATCTGAAAGAAATATAATTACGATCCGTAATAAGAAATCTCTCACTACTCATTGGTCAGATTTAAACTTTGATGAAAACTCAGAAAAAATATTGGAGGATACAAATAAAATAATTTCTATTTTAACATCCCATAGTATAGTAATATTATCATTGGAAAAAATGACTAATGATCTTGCAGAAATGGAAGAACACTGTCCTAAAACAAAAGAGTTTCTTGAAAGGCAAGTGGAAAGGCTTATGAAATATGGCTATTAAACAAAAGGACTTCATGAAATTTCTTGGTATTCCAGATGAAGATTATGATCCTACCAAGAATCGTCTTGTTATTGTATTTGAAGAAGCTGACAATGAGGAAGAATTTGTAGTTCAAATATTTGATATCTCTGAAAATGAAACGAGAATATCTCTCATTAAAGAACTGGGATATGGTATCCTGTCTCATCTGTATGATGAAGATTTTGTGAATGCCATCAGAGAAGCTGGCCGGTATTCTTTCAATGCCAAGTATCCTCAATCTTCAGAAGAAAAGATTAATTACACGGATAATATAATTGAGTTTAAAAAGTTACATTAGTGGCTAACCTACTGGGAGTTTTATATAGTATGTCTGATAGTATCAATCACCCTCCTCATTATAATAAAGGAAATATGGAAACCATAGAGCTTATTAGAAATGCCATGTCTTCCATAGAATTTGAAGGATATCTACAAGGAAATATTATTAAATATATATCCAGATATAAATACAAAAATTCTCCTTTGGAAGATATACAGAAAGCAGAATGGTATATAAAAAAATTAATAGAGGAATTGGATATGCAAAATTATAAACCCAGTGATACGGAATGATACAAATGAAATCTGAAACTTTACAAACTAAACTTAATACTTTTCATAAAGCTTTTGGTCATCCAACCAATGCTGAGTATCTTCTCAGTCCTCTCAATGATACAAAGTCTCTACGCATAAAACTTTTACAGGAAGAATTTGCAGAAGTTATGGCAGCTATATACTACAAGAAAGATAAAGCTGCTATCCTGAAAGAGCTTTGTGATCTTGTATATGTTTGTGTGGGATTTGCTGATACGTTTGGTTGGAATTTTGATGTAGCTTTTAATAGAGTACATGCTTCCAATATGTCCAAGTTGGGAGGAGATGGCAAGCCTATCTATAGAGATGATGGTAAGATTTTGAAGTCAACTCATTATAAAGAACCCAATTTGAAAGACCTGATATAAATATATAATGGAGAATAATACAATGAAGATAAGTGTAGAATTAATTAATGCTATCTTAAACTATCTTTCAAAGAAACCCTTCAATGAAGTGAATGGATTGGTGGGACAACTGATGTTAGAAGTCAGGAAAGCACAAGAAGAAGATCAACAAGAGTTTTCTTTTCCTCCTGAAGAGAAATCTTCCAGCAATGAAAAAAAGGATACCAAGAAGAATGCTTCCAACTGATTACCAATCGTTCATACATCAATCCAGATATAGTCGTTGGCTGGAAGAGGAGGGAAGACGAGAGACATGGGAAGAAACTGTCACTCGCCTTCTCAACTTCTATAAAGTTTTTATTAAAGACAAACATGACTACTCCATGCCAAAGGAACTATTTACAGACTTGTATGTAGCAATGGTCACGCTGAAGATCATGCCTTCCATGAGGGCCATGATGACTGCTGGCCCTGCACTGGAACGTAATCATATTGCTGCCTACAACTGCTCCTACCTGCCTGTGGACAGCCCCAGAGCTTTTGATGAGTGCCTCTACATCCTGATGCATGGAACTGGTGTAGGCTTCTCTGTGGAGAGACAGTACATCAATCAGCTTCCTCCAATACCTGATGTTGTTGAAGAGAGTGAGACAACAATCATCGTACAGGACAGCAAGGAGGGATGGTTCAAGGGCTTCAAGGAGCTTATCAACCTGCTCTATGCTGGTATGCTGCCCAGATGGGATATGTCCAAGCTACGCCCTGCTGGAGCTAAACTGAAGACCTTTGGTGGTAGGGCCAGTGGTCCTGACCCTCTGGATGATCTTTTCAGTTTCACCTGTAGTATGTTCAAGAAGGCTGCTGGACGTAGGCTGTCCAGTATCGAATGCCATGATCTAATGTGCAAGGTGGCTGATGTAGTGGTGGTGGGAGGAGTTAGAAGGTCTGCCCTGATCAGTCTGTCCAATCTATCTGATGACCGTATGAGACATGCCAAGTCTGGATCATGGTGGGAGACAGAACCTCATCGTGCTCTGGCAAATAACAGTGTCTGTTACACCGATGGATCAGCAGACATGGGATCATTCATGAGAGAATGGACAGCTCTCTATGAGAGCAAGTCTGGTGAACGTGGTATCTTCAATCGTCAGGCTGCACAGCAACAGGCAGCTAAGTATGGCCGTAGAGATTCCTCCATTGACTATGGAACCAACCCCTGTTCTGAAATTATTCTAAGACCGAAGCAGTTCTGTAATCTCTCTGAAGTTGTGATAAGAGCAGATGATACATCAGAAACTCTACAGAAGAAGGTGGAACTTGCCACCATACTGGGAACCATACAGTCCTGCTTCACTGACTTCAAAGGTCTTAGCAGACAATGGATGAGGAATACAGAAGAAGAGAGACTTCTGGGTGTATCCCTGACAGGTATTCTTGATAGCAAGATGATGTCAAATGTGGGAAAAGAAAATATTACTTCTCTGTTGAGTAACCTTCGATTGACTGCTGTGTCCACCAATAGAAAATGGTCCAAGTATCTGGGCATTGAACCTTCTGCTGCCATTACCTGTGTTAAGCCTTCCGGTACAGTCAGTCAACTTGTGGATGCTGCCAGTGGTATTCACCCTCGACATTCCGATTATTATATTCGTACTGTCAGGGCTGACAAGAAAGACCCCCTGACAAAGTTCATGACAGAGAAAGGGTTTCCAGTTGAGGATGAACTCTTGAAGCCACAGTCCATGTCAGTGTTTAGTTTCCCAGTGAAGGCACCCAGAGGAGCCTTGACAAGAGATAGTATATCTGCCATTGATCATCTCAAGATATGGCAGGTATACTCAAATCACTGGTGCGAACATAAGCCTTCCATTACTGTTTCTGTACAGGAGAATGAATGGATGGAGGTTGGTTCATATGTTTATAAAAACTTTGATGCAATGTCAGGTATCAGTTTTCTCCCCATGAGTGAACATACCTATAAGCAAGCACCCTATCAGGATACCACCAGAGAGGACTATGAAGCTCTTCTGAAGAAGATGCCAAAGGATGTGGACTGGCAAGTCCTGTCTGAGTATGAAGAAGAAGATAATACTATGGGAAGTCAAACATACACCTGCTCTGGAGATGTATGTGAGGTGGTGGATATTGTACAATGATGAAAAGGAAAACTAAATCTTATACTGCTGAAGTAAGATTGGAAGATTTTCTGGAGATGCAAAGAGAAGTTGGAATCTTGAGGAAAAATGTTAGAGATATTCAAGAACAACTACAAGAAGCTTACAAAAAAATTAAAGAGTTAGGAGAAAAACATGAGCCAACAACAAGAGAAAATTAAAATACATCTGGCAGGTCTGGAGATGGAACGAACCTATCTTCTGGAGAATCTGGGTGACTACCACAGGATACAAAGAAAGAATGTACAGGAGTATCTCAGTGGTAGAATAGAAACACTGATGAATGATATTGAAGATGTTTCTTTTGCAGAGACAGTCCTTGAAACTAAGGGGCCAGTAATTGCCAAAAAGAAAACAGGATAGCAATATTGCCACCCTGTTTAAGTTTGGTGTATTTCTAAATGATAAAGGTCAATTAGAAATTCAACGAGAGTATCTTCATCCCAGTGATTGGCTAACAGTCGTCAACGAAAACTTTCCCTCCTATGAAGACAAGGAGTTGATACATAGATTCCTTATTTATTCTCAAAACTTAATGGATCAGGTAGAGAGAGACCTCAGTACCTACAGTCCTATGCTTAAACCAACCCACCATCATACATAGGCTTTGTAGATGATGGTACTATGCCACCATCATACATAGGTCTTATTTGACCACCTCTGTATTTTCCCATTTCTTGTTTAGTTGGATCAAATCCTTCGGAAAATAAAGACTTTGCTTTTTCTGGATGAAGGGCCATAAAACTTATTTCTCCTCCTCCTTCTGCTTCATTCTCATATCCATATGCATCTGCACCCGTTTTATCTAAAATATTTCTAAGAAATTCAACCCATTGTTCATTACGTTTTTGATTCTCCGGTAGATCACTAAATTTTAAAGCTCCTCTAGTAATATCCTTCCATAGTTTCACTTTTGCTTCAAAAGGTATCACACTTTCTCCTTCTATATGAACATCAGGCATTGACTCTGGTCGAATATTCATAAATATTTTCTCATCATATTCAGGATCGTCAGGATATAATTCAATTACTGATTCAGGATATTGAGTTTCTTGGGCTGCTGCATACTCATCCATTATTGTATCTATATCAACTTCTGAACCTTCATCATGAAAAGAAGAATAGACTTCATCAAACAGTTCTTCATTAAAAAACCGTCCCCCATCTGTAGTATAAGACATCTTCCTAATCCACTGTTCTGGATTTTTAAAACTCAGCATGTCAGGAACTTTAAGATACTTGTTTATATTTGCTTGAATAGGTATAGTATTCATGCCTTCTGGAAGAAGAATGTTTTCTGGATTCTTCATGTACTCATTAACAAAGTTATCAAGTTCATCCTTATTTTCAAGTTGATATTTATCAAGAAGTTTTTCTGATACTAAATTCAATTCGGAGATAGCTTCCATATCTTCTTTTGTCCTAGCAGGTGCTATCGACTTAAATTTTGTGTCCGCTTGAAGTCTTTTTAGAATTTCCTGATATTTTTTTTCATACTCTTCTAAGACTCTATACCTTCCTATATCTGGGTCTTTCGTTTCTCCTTGTCTGGCTAAAAAAGCATCATACACATGAGGAGCATCTTCCTGAGATACCATATGAATACCAATATCAGAGACTCCAGATACACCACCTTTGCCCTCTGTAGGAATAATTCTTAGAATATCTTCTACTATTTCAGGATTTTTAGTAACATGCACGAGTTGTTGTCCAAATCCTTTAGATTTTGCTAATTCTCTTTGTGCATTATCAGGTTCTGTAACGAACTTATGAATTTTTCCCAATTGGGTTTCGGTCAGATCATATTTTTTTGGACTAGCTTCATCTGTTTCTGTAGTTAAATTATTTTTAACTTCCTCCCATAAATCTCCTACATATTCCTGACCAGATTTCTCTAAACCAAAAAGCTCATGTGTAGGTGTATTTTTTAAATAGTCTATGACAGCAGCTTTTGTTTCTTGAGGAATATGTTTAAGTACCTCTGATGCTATCTGTACAGCAGGAAGTCTTCTGGATAATGCTTTAACAGCAGTTCCTATAACTTTAGGTAACTTCCCCTCTAAATTTTTAGGAACAGGCTTTGTTGTTACGGGAAGCTGTTGTTCTGTTACTGTACTTGGACTTGGACGTTCTATAATATCCGGTATATTCTCTGCTCTTTGTCTTAAATCAATAGCTTTATCTTCAAGTTTTTTAAGTTCTTCATCAGGCTCACCACCCTCTGCCATATGCTGTACCATGCCACCATCATACATGGTCTGTGGTTCAGCCAACATTTCTTTCAGTGTGATCATCAGTGCATTACAATATTATCTTGAAGGTGTACATATTCTTCTGATATCCCATGCTGGCACAATCCTTTTATATCCAATATTATGGAAGGTATATTACTCTTCCAGTAATCCATGAACTTATCAAAATAGGGGTAGTCAGGTGGAACATCAAAACCCTCATAGTTAAACTCCTGAATTAAATGTGGGTAATCAGGAGTCTTGTATATTATGGTCACCAGAACTTTGCTCTGTGATAAATCAGTGGTCATTCCCATTTGTTTTCCCAGCATCCTTTATCTGTTCTTTAAGTTCTTCAACTTGATCGTGTCTGGTCTTTTTCCTTACTGCTCTCTCCAGACCATAGGCCGCTCTGACAGTTTCATCATGCTCAATAAAATTTATTTCCAGTACCCTCACTCTATCAATGAGACGTATCATCATGATACGAAGTTCTTCCAATCTCTTTCCCAGTTGATCTCTGGTATCTCTTGTTTCCTCATCCAGTTCTTCTTTAAGAATATCAATGGCTTTGACAATATCTTTATGCTCATCATTGAGTTCTTGCTTGAAGCTTCCCGTGATCCATCTAATGAGCCACCACAGAGCATACCCTGCCGCTGCTGCCGTGAGGACAGGGATACCAACAGTTTCAAATAACTTTACAAACTGTGTTATGGACATCATTTATCTGGCAGCACTGGACCCAAAGTAAAAGCTGACAATGGCTGCAAGAGTATGCAGATACATGGGTGCAAGAGCTATACCTCTGACAGCTTGCCATTCTATTGTATCTGGTGACTGCCATATGAATGGGATGGAGAACCCGCCCTCCTTGACATGAGAAACCATGACTGGTATATCAAAGAAAGGAGCAGCGAAAGGAATTACCACAATACAACCCACACATATCAAGGCTATGATCCTGCGAGTCCATGAGAAGTGTTTGTCCTTCTTGCCATGCTCTCTTACATCCTGTAGTACCTTGTGACGGGCATTGAGAGCACTCAGCATTAGCTTGTGCTGCTCTGCTTTAGCTTTGACGATCTGCCCTATGAGGGTAGTGACAAAGCCCATTATGGAGCCGCCCAAGAGGGTTGTTACGAGTTCCATTATGTAAAGATTGCTCTTGATCCGGGGGCTGGTTGAATAGTTATTTGAGAATCTCCAGTAGCAGTACTCTCAGTTCCTATACCTACACGTTGAGCCTCTCTTGCTCTACTTTCTGGACTCTGACCAAAGATTCTTCTACCAATACCTTCTCCAACATCTGTTAAAGCTTTTTCACTGGCAATTTGAGCAGGCTGTATTGGTTGTCCAAAATCTTTACTTCTAGGTACATTTGCTCTTTGTAAACTGGGAGGAGCAGCTATATTAGAAAAAGCTATACTTGGTATTCGTTGTGCCAATGTTTTTTGAAGACCAACATTAGCACTAATAGAAGTTGTTCCCAGAGAAGCCATTTTTAAAGTTGCAGCAGGAAAAGGAACTGATCCTGTTGATGCTCTTCTTCTGTATTTTGGGGCTGCTAAAGTTGATGAATATGCTACCATTATGTGCTCCTTACAAAATTAGATATAACCCATATAACAATTGATCCTATAACTCCCAGAACGGCTGCTGCTCCATAGACCATATGTCTATCCTTCTCCAGTTTCTTAATTCTTGTATCATGTTTTTCAATGGTATCCCATTGCTTCTCTGTTACAACCATCAAAGAATCAAGCTTACCTTCCAGCCTACCAAGTATAAGATACATATCCTTGTCAGAGATATTACTCATCAGTCAAGTATCTCACGAACAGTTTCACTAATACTTTCTACAATATCTGCTGGTACTTCACCAAATTTTCTTTCTCTTCTTTTAAATCTTTTCGCCTGAACAATTCTTGCATTGATTAATATATCTTCCATGCGTTCCACTAATTCTTTCACTGCTTCCTTTGCTTCTTCTTCTTTATTTTTATATAATTCTGTACCATAATACTTGAAAACATCCTTTTCTTTTTTCTTTATTAAGGCTTTTAATTCTTTGACCTCTGTCTTGAATTCATTTGTAAATACAGCAGTGAGTTTTTCTTTATCAATAGGCCATATTTTAATACCTACTGTTTGTGCAAGAGCCATAAGAACAGGCAGGTCTGGTGCATAAGCAGAAGAATCTGGTCTTCTTTCCAGAGCATTCATTATCTTTTTATGTGCCCATGAATCATAAAAATCATTTCGCTCGTCAGAACCAAATAGTTTTTGTAATCCACTAAATCCCAACAGTGGATTATTGGGAACAAGACGGGCCAATGTAAAGTGAAATCTTTCCCATGCATTTTCTGAAAGCTCTCTCCCCGTGAAAGGGTCTATACCCAAAATCATAGGCATAAATAATTCTCCTGCAAGACCGAAGGAAGGTTGGAAAGGTGCGGGTAATCCTGCAATCCTTCCTCCCTGTTCAGGTGTTGTTTGACCTAAAGCATCACCACCCGGAAGAAATCTAGTAGTATCTAAATAATAAGATGTTTGAGGAAGTTTATTGCCTTCTACATCTCTATCCAAACCCCAACCCAGAGCATAATCAAATCTTTGTTGTGCAAACTGTTCTGCACCTCTGAGAGGATCACCCATCTTTAGAAAAGTAGGTGGCATGACAGGAAGACCAAATGCACGGGCAAGTCTTTTTTCATCCATGAGTGCTCTCTCATATTCCGTTTCTTTCTTTGATCTTTCTCTTCCTGCATAATCAAGTGCATATCCAATAGATGCCCACTTGGCAAACTTAGCTGGATTTAACGTGGCTGTTTTTGCAAGCATGGGAATAACTCTGTAGGTATATGAGAAGAAAGGAAGTCCGGTATCCCTGAGAAAATTTATGAAAGGAGCTTGAATATTATAATCAATAAATCCTTTTTTTGCTTCTTTAGCTGCTGATCTTTTTATTTGTTCAATAGCATTATTGTATTCTGATGATCCTTTCTTGAACTGTTTTAATTCCGGTATTCTTTTCTGTACTCTATCAATGTAGAGAGCAACACGAAACATCTGATCTTCTCTTTGATAGAGATCAGTCAGTCCTTTATCGGCCCATTTCATAGGATTTTTAAGAAATTCTTTCCCTCTTGTTTTTTTACCAATAACTCCTTCACCTATTTTTGTTTTATCAAGCCAGTCAACATATTTTTGATAGGTTCTACCTGCAATATTATTAGACATCTCAAGAGTATCTTCTATGTCTGCTATAGGATCATCAGTATCAGCAGTTACTTTTTTTCTTTTCAATTGTACTCTGAGAAATTCCCTAGCATACACTGTTTTCCAATCTTCCTGACCTACTCTGAGTTCTGCTTTAGCCAGACTGGCATCAAATACACCCAGTCTTACAAGGTCTTCATAAGTATTAGATTCTCCAAATCCTAGATCAAGTTTATTTAAATTGTCTTGTCCTTTCTTGGTAAATACCTTAAAACCATGATCTGCAAAAGTACCAAAAGGAACATTGTGCATATCCAATAAGAAAAAGTTTGATACAGTATTATTAGTGTGAACAGTAGGATTCCATGAAGTTTTACTTCTCTTCCACATAGAATTATAACGTCTGTATGATCTAAAAAAATCAGGAAGATGACCTTTACCATGATAAAGCCAACCTAAAAATCCTTCTCCTTGAGAAAATTCTCTTTGTACTTTTATAGCATCTGCCATATCCTTTGGTATATATTTACCTGCAAGATCACCATATCGTTCTAAACCTGTTTTCTTAATTTTATTACCATGCTTAAAGTGAAACATATCTGCCTGTTCTTCTGGAGAAAGTTGTTCAAAAGTTTTCTTGCCAGAATCTTTATAGGCTTTATACATACTTCTCGCAAAAGCTTTTTCATCTTTTGATGCTTTTTTACTTTTTGATATTTTAAGTAGTCTTTTTAATTCAGCATTATCCATATATCCAAACTTAGTATTAATATCTGAATAAAATTTATAGACAGCAAGATCATTAATCATAAGATCACCCGTTGCCTTGATGGCAAAGGCTGCATCTTCTATTTCGTTGAGAGCTTTTCTTTCTTTAGCTGTAAGCTGTTTACGAAGAGTTTGTATTCCATTTTTTACTTTTCCTAGTTTTTTATATCCTTGTTTTTCTAGATTAGCTATTCTTCCTGTTTCTTTTGCTGGGATAGGTATTGGATGTCCTCTTGCCATAAGTTCAACACCAACTAAACCATGTCTGCTTTCATCAGTGGCTTTAGTAAGTATTTCTCTTACTTCTACTCCTATAGCTTTTCTAAATTCAGGACTTAATTTTTCTCCATATGTTCTATGAATATAGGTATTCATATTCTCATGAAACGTAGAAGGTTTAAGCATACCTGCATCAACCATTCTTTGACCTGTTTCTTGAATAAGTTCTCTGGCTTCTGATCCTATTTCCCTAGCTTCTTTAGAAAGACCAGCTATATTATCTACCTGACCATCAAGAAAATAATACAGTATCTGTTTTTCATTTACTGACAGAGCCTTTGCTCTTTCAGCAATATCTGTAAACTTATAGGCAACATCATTAAAATCCAGAAAAGCTCCTTCATGTAGCTTTACAAATTCATCTGATAGCTTATAGTTATCTATAACTCTACGTCCAATAAAATCTTGTGCTGACTGTCCTTTAATTTTGATTTTCTTTGCTGCTCCAAATCCAAGAGCAGCACCTCCAAACATAAGAGTTGATTTCAGTGCAGTTCTCCAAGGACCACTATCCATATCATTTTCATCTTCAAGACGATTTATATATTTATCAATATCCTCTCCAAATACATAGTTGCCACCAAAAGCTCCTGCTCCTGCCCCTAGTGAAGCAATAGGATTATCCAATATAATTGGTTTGTAAACATATTTTCTTTTAAGGTCTTCATATTTTTGTGAGGCAGGTTGAAATTTTCCATAGTAAAAAGACTTGACACTATTTGTCAAGCTGGTTGTGTCAATACCTGTAAGTTCTTTTACAACAGCTTGAGGATTATCAGTAAGTTGTTTGGGTGTTTTTGCTGCTATGAAACTTCCCAGAGCACCGGCAGGAAGACCAATGGCAGGAGCCAATACCGTCCCTGCCGCCATTCCTGTGATAGTATTAAAAACTCTATTGGAACTATCATTATCAACATAGGCTGTTAGACCACCAATTCCTCCCCACATAAAACCAGTACCGGCAAGTCTTTTGGCTTTCTGCCATTTAGTAAATTTATATCCTGCCTTGGCTAATTGAGCAGCTTTACTGGCAGGAGTTAGCCATCCTACAGGATCAAGAAACATAGAACCAAAGTAAGTCCACTTTATATCAGCGCCCCATTCTGGATGTTCCATAAGTTTAGTGAGTAGTTTTTGATCAACGGCCATATCTACTTTATCAAATCCAGCCATTTGTTTGATGCCTCTATAGGAATCAGTTACACCCAATGTAGCGGCAAACATCATTGCATCTTCACGATCATACTCAGAAGCTTTTTCCTCCAGACCTCCACTAAACTGTCCAGCAATAGCATCAAGATCATTTTCAGTTTTATCAGAAAGTAAATCTTGAACTCTTATAGTAGGAATAGGTTGAAGAGATTCCATTTGTTCTTGCAGAGAAGCCATTATGGAGCCATCTCTTGAGCAGCTAAATCATATTGTTCTGCAAGGTAATCATAAATAGCATCCCTTGCTTTTTGTTCATTACCAGAAAGCCATCCCTGTCTATTAGAATAAGCAGTAAATAAACGATCTCTAAGCCTTTCTAAATGTTCTCTCCTATCTATAGGAGGATCAAGACTAAGAGCATTTACAATTTCTGATGCAAAATAGTCTTGATTAAAAGTATTATATAAATGGTTAGTAGCTTCTGTAGACATTATTTGTGTAGATGAAACAGGTCGTCCCCCACTGGGAGGAGGATTCATTTTTTGATCTATACCAGTATCCATCATATTTTTAACTGCATTATGTATTTGATTGGTATCATCGGCAATTGCTTTTGTAATTTCTGGTGATGTACGTCCTTGATATTGTCTAAGTAGCTGTACCATAATTCTTTCATTAACGTCTGCACTATTTACAATAGTAAGTATTGCATCTGGACTATCTTTAGAAATACCCGCTTTTTTTAATATATCCATAGCTAGTTTACTGCTTTCATTCACTGTGTAACTACCCAATTCATCTGGAAAACGACCTATAGTATCTCTTTTTTCATTAATAAGAGACATATATCCGGCAAGTTGAAATCGAGTTGCCATTTGTCGTCCTTTACCTTCTGCATATTCTCTTGCCAATACCATATCGCTAAGAGGAGTATTATTAAATACTACCATTCGTTTTTCCCTTAGTTCTTCAGGATTTTCTGCTGTAACATTTATTAAAGAAGTAACAACTCTATGCAAAGCATTTCTTGCTTTATCTCCTTCTGTTAGGTCTTTAGGTTTTATATTAGCAATACCATATCCTGTACCTCCAACATTAAAAGGCATTCCTTCTCCTGTTGTAAAGATATCATAACCTGCTCCTTGAGCAGCAGCTAAATTAGAAATAGTGGTAGGATTAAAAACTGTTCCCATTTTCTTTGCAAGACTATTTTTGTCTTCTGGAGAAACATCCCGCATAATTTTTGAGTTTTCAAAAAGTTGATTAAAAACAGTTACATTATTCTCTAATCTAATTTCTCTGTCAGCTTCTGCTGCTCTTAATCGGGCCAGTCTTGGACCTTCTATTGCACTATAGGTTTGTGCAAAACCGCTGGCAAAGCCTAGTAACGCATCACTTACCATCTTATATTTCCTCTTCCATATCTAGAAAACTTCCCATGACAGGCTCTGGTTCCATCTCTGTCTCTTCCATACTGGGCATTCTCTTGATCATATTTGCTTCTTCTTTAATTGCACTAAATTCTTCAGGTTTTAATTCTTCCATGATATCCAGAACTGTTTCTTCACTTACCTCATCATCATCAAAGTCATTAAAGATTCTTGCAGTAAATCCTTCTTCCTGTGCATCTGCAACAAGATCAAGCATTAGAGGAATTACTAGAAGCTCACTAATATCAGGAGTCCAGAGTCCTTCCACAAATCCTTTAAAAGAAGTTGTTCTGGCAATGGCTTCTGCTGGTACTCCCGCATACATAAGTTTAAGAGTATTTTCTCTAGTTGGTGATTGATTTCTATTTTCTGATACAAAATCAAAAGCATCCACAATACTTTCTATTTCAGGAGGAGTTTCCCAAGCATACTTTCCTAGTGTACCCCGATCTTGATTCTCTAAATCACCTGTCAGACTGGAACCCGGAACACTGGAAGAGATAAAGCTAGTAGGGTCTTCATCAGTATTTTCTTGAATATCTAAATTATCTGTAATATTATCATATTCTCCTTGATTTTCTTTGAAGTTTTTAATATCTTGTTTGTCTGCCTCTATCAGTTCTTCAACTTCTTCTAGACCTCCTTGAAATCTGGACATGACTTGAGACATAACAGATTGCATCTGCTCTAGTCCTACTTGTTGAAGAGGATCAGTTTGAGGCATCATGGGAGGTTCTGGCTGTCCTCCTGCCATATCAAGAAATCCCATACCTGCATCTTCCATTTGTTCTGGCATATTATTTTATCCTCATGAAAGTAATCCACTATAGTTTACTCTGAAGTATCCATCATCTGCCATCATAACAAGATCAGGACGATACTCAATAAGTTCTTGTGCCAATACTCCAACTGTAGGTTGATTATTAACACCTATCTTCTCTGCAACCTCATTCCATTCCCATTCGTAGAGATCAATAGTAGAATTAAATTCTCCAATCTTTTCTATATTAGTTTTAAGTCTAATATCAGAAAAAAGACCAGCAACAGCAGCACCTCCAGCTTTACTTGCTAAAAATCCTCCAGCAATAGAACCTATGGCACCAAAGATACCTGCTGTTTTGGATGCACTTTGATTACCTCTGGCAATAGCTGCCTGTTGAGCAAGAGCAGCCGTTGCCGCTTCTCTGTCCAAGGCACTTTCAACTGACTGGAAAATAAACGCTGCATCATCTCTGCGTTTTTGCCAAAGAGCATTATATTCCTTCTCTCTTAGCCCCAGAGTAGCCTGTGCGGCAAAAGAGTTAGAGGCCATTTGATTACCATTATTAATAGTAGCTATAGACCTGAACCAGTTAGCATTGGCTGCACGAATAGATGCAAGCTGATTAGAATTAAATGTTTCTCTAGATAATTCTTGATTTGCAATAAACTGATTAAATGCATTTGTTTCCCCTGCATTGAACTGTCTAATAGCTGTGGTTCTATTTGCGTTGGCTTCTGATACAGAGTTCTCCAGAGTTGAAAAAAACTGTTCAACCTGATTTGTGGAGGTTGCATTAAACTGTCTGGCTGCATTTTCTGCTGCCTGATTATTAAATAATTTTTGTGTAAAAGCATTAAAGCTTAATGTATTGGAAGCTTGTTTATTATTAAGATTTGCTGTATCTATGGCAAGAAAATTCTGAGCATTATTTACTGCTCCTGTAAGTCTGGCATTAAGATTTTGTGTTCTCATTGCAGCAAGCATACTTGCATTCTGTAATGCCGTTGCTTGCCTATTACTAAGATTTGATAATTGTATTCTTCCATAAGCCTCTGCATCTGCACTGGCAATGGGTAATCCGGCCTCAATGAGAGCTTGTGTTCTGGCAGATGCTGCCATAGAAGAAGCTCCCAGACCTCTTTGTAACATGAGAGAATCTGCATTTCTGGCAGCAGGTGCAGCCCATAGAGGTAGAGGTTGTCCCTCTTTAATAGAATCTGTTATTTCTCCCAGTTGAAACTGAAGTGTGGCTCTCTGATCAAGTTCTCCCGTTGCAGCCACTGCCAGTTCTTCCGTGGGTATGGCTTCTTGTATATCTCCAATAGTTCTGGTGGGTGCTGCCAATTGGGCAGCGGCAGCTTCTCCTGTATCTGCTATTTGTGCAGCAGTGGCCGTTGCTGCTGGTACTCTGGTAGGAGCAGCAGTAGTTACACCCGTTGTTGCTACTTGTTGTGCAGGAGCAATGGTAGGAGCCGTAGCAACTCCCAATCCTTGATCTGAAACAAGCTCATCTTGTCCAGCAGTGAAACTGGGTACTTCTACAGTAGGAGCAGTGGGCACAGTAGGAATAGCCAATTCTGGTGGAGTAGTCTGTTCAGCCGCTCTAATAGCTGCTGCACCACCCACTCTGGGAGCAAACTGTACAGGATCAAGGGTTTGCTGTCCCTGTTGTGCAGCAGTTGCAGTTCTACTTCCCGGTATCGCATCAAACTGTTCATTTGTAAATGCGGGTAAACCAAATTCCCGTCTTTGTGCATTAATTGAAGCTCTTAATCTGTCTGTAATTGCAGCACTTCCAAATCGAGGGTCTGCTGGTTGAGGACCAGTTACAGTTGATCCCGTATCTTCAATAGGTATAAGACCTTGAATTTGTGCCTGTCGTCGTGGCGATAGCTGGGAAAATCTTAGTGCTTGATCAACCTGTGGATCACCACCCTGATAACTCCTAACACCTTCCACAGCTTCCTGACCACTACCGCCCATAGACTTCAGATGAGCAGCTTCCTCTTCATTAATGAAAGCTATCTGCTCACCTTCCGGTGCATTCTTTTCCAGCCATTCAATAGCCTTCTTTACATAGGCGGGAGTGTTTTTTGTTTTAGCCATTATTGTTTACCTTTATAGTTATTAAACGTCTGACGCCCCGTCAAATACATCTTCAGTCTTGAGTTTAGTATAGGCCAGTGCAATAAGATTACTGCCAGTCTCATCACCCACAGCATAGGCATACTTAAACTTGTCTATGGAAGGACAAGGAACAACTTCAGGAGCAGTTTTTGCCCTTTCATCTGCATCTTTATATACGGATACATCTACCATGAGAAACCAATTATCTGCATTATCTTTTCTACATAGACGAGCATTCGTCACACGAACATATCCGTTGTTATGAGTGATACCGCCCTGTAGAGGAATGTTTACTTGTAGTGCCATAGTTTATCCTTTCTCTTATATACTTACTGGAAGAGCGGGAAGATTTTGTTCTGCCAGCTTATCATTTAATTTTTTACTAAATCCGGGGAGCATTTCATCGCAGATTTCTCTCATAGTTTGAATTATTGACCACTGTTGCCAAATAGCTCCATTATGCAATCGTTGTAATTGAGATGCATTAAATAATGGTCTTGCTCCATTTGCCTCATCTTCTTCCGACATTCTTGAAATTAAACCAGCAGCAATTAATTGTTCTTTTCTATCTTCACTATTTATGAAATCGTCCCATTTACTTTTAATAATGGATGAAGGATCAGCAAATTCCATATCAAATACTCTACAAACTGCTGTATCTGAAAAAGCATCCAATGCTGTATGTGCGTCGGTAGTTTGATGAACATCTCCATTACCTTTAAGCAACCATCTGGTAGTACTTCCGTTTCCCATTGCAACTATATTGCCGGTAGAACCATGAGTAGTATTACCAGTGCCATCTTTGATTAGAGGAAATAGCCATATATTGGCAGTAGAATTGCTCGTATCGTCGGTTGTCTCCCCAGTAGCCACAGTTAAAATTCTTTGAGCAATAGTTCCTTCAGACAGAGCTAGAGTTTGCGCACCGCCCGGAGCGCCATCATATTTACTAATCTGATAGTAAGTATCGGTCTCTGCACTACCCGTTACACCATGAGCCACATCAGAAGATTTTAAAGATAATATGGCATCATCGTTATGTGCTTGGTTTATTGTCAATGCTGCACCGGCTGCGCCAGTATTCGCAGTATCAGATAAAAACAATCGTTGATCCGACAAACGCATCTCCTCAGTACCCTGCGATGTCCAACCCAATATTCCTGCGGATACCCAAAACATCCCCGTATCAGTATCAGATGTGAATGTATATGATGGTGACCCTGCACTACCGTCTCCTGTCCCAATAGTGGTAGCAGTCAGTGCTTGTGCAGCAATTGTACTGCCAGACTGTGCAGTGAAAGTATTTGCAGTAAACTGAAAGTCATCAGCACCAGCAATACGAATGTCTATTTGATCATCTGTATCTGCTGTAATGCTTGTATCTTGATCAGCATCAAGAATAAGTTCACCAGCATTCATGTCTATTGTGTTAGTTCCAGCATTCAAAAATGATCCAGTAGATGTAATTGACCATTTTGTAGCGGCTGCTTCAGAAGAACCTGTCATAAAATCTAATGAAGTTGCGTTGGAACTAGAACTGAAATCTCCTTCTGATCTTGCTTGAATTGCAGCAGCAACTAGAACAGCATCTGTACCTGTGCCTTCATCGGGTGCTTGAAATGCAATTTTACCCATTACATCATCAGCAGCCATATCTGTTTCACCAGTTTGTAAAGTGAGAACTATAGGTTTATCATCAGCAGTAGCAGTATGTTTAAGATTTAATCCTGTATCATGTACATGAGTTAGAGTAATTTCAGAGTTAGCACCAAATGTTAATACAGCAGCATCTGATATTAAACCTAAATCATCACTGATAGTTGCATCACCAGTAACAGCCAATGTAGAACCATCAAAGGTTAAATTACCTTCTGCATCCAATTCTGTAGTTGTAGAACCTATAGTTACAAGTTCATTTGCTGTAGCATTATTAATTGCTGTGACAGCACCAGAAGAAGCCGTTGACCAACTCAATGTACCACTACCATCAGTTTTTATAACTTGATTTGCTGAACCATCAGCATTAGGTAATGTCCATGTAACATTGGCAGAAATACTATCTGGAGCTTTAAATCCAATATAATGTGCTCCATTTGCAGCCAGTTCCTGAAACTGTAAAGGAGTAGTATTACCGGAACTTGTTCCATGAGGTGCCAATGAAACACCTGTTGAAGCTACAATTGCCGTAGTATCATTTCCATCTTCATCATATTCAATAGAGAAATCTTGATCACTTCCTAAATAAATTTTCTTATCATCTGCAATATATAAATCACCAAATTCCAGACTGGTTGAACCTAAATCTGCTCCACCTGATGCATCAGGTACAAAAGCAGTACTGGCAGTAATAGTGGTAGCTTCAAGAGTTCCAGAACCAGTAACATTGGCACCACTGAAAGTAAGGGCAGTAGTAGTACCAGATTTAATAATTAAATTACCACTTGAATTAGTAGCACTACCAAATGTCGTACCATCATCTTTAAAGAAAATATCTCCACCACCTGCATCAAGAGTAATATCAGTACCGGCATCAATGGTAGCTAAAGCAGAAGAGGATATCGTAAGGTCTGTCCCATCGCCTTCTATTTTTTCACCATCATCACCAAACGTAAGACCAATATCTGTTGGTATGTTAATGTCACCACCAGAGCCAACAGTTATGCTTAAATCTGTACCATCAGATTCAATCTTTTCTGCTGTAGCGAAAGTAATGCCAACTCCACTAGGAATATTAACATCGGCAGTAGCTGTGAGGTTAATATTGTTACCACTAATTGTAAGGTCTGTTCCATCACCTTCAATCTTTTCGCCATCATCTCCAAACGTAACACCAATGTTTGCAGGAATATTAATATCACCGCTAGAGCCTACAGTAATTGTAAGATCAGTACCATCAGATTCAATCTTTTCAGCAGTAGCAAACGTAAGGCCCACACCACTTGGAATATTTACATCAGACGTTGCAGTAAGGTTAATGTTATTACCTGAAATAGTAAGGTCTGTTCCATCACCTTCAATTTTTTCTGCATCATCACCAAACGTAAGACCTACGTTAGCTGGAATATTAATATCTGTAGTAGCAGTAAGGTTTAGATCAGCACTTGCACTGATTGTCAAATCTGTACCATCACCCTCAATTTTCTCACCATCATCACCAAATGTAATACCAATGCTTGCAGGTACATTGATATCACCACCTGAACCTACAGTTATACTAAGGTCCGTACCATCAGATTCAATTTTCTCAGCCGTAGCAAAGGTAATTCCTACTCCGCTAGGAATATTAACGTCAGCAGTAGCAGTAAGATTAATGTTATTACCACTAATTGTAAGATCAGTGCCATCACCTTCAATCTTTTCCCCGTCATCTCCGAAAGTAAGACCGATATCCGCTGGAATATTGATGTCTCCTCCACTACCGACTGTAATTGAAAGGTCTGTACCGTCTGACTCAATCTTTTCTGCCGTTGCAAATGTGACACCCACCCCACTAGGAATATTAACATCAGCGGTGGCAGTAAGGTTGATATTATTACCTGTAATAGTAAGATCAGTGCCGTCCCCTTCAATCTTTTCCCCGTCATCGCCAAAGGTTATCCCTTTATTTGCAGCTACGTTGATATCTCCTGAATCAATAGTTGCAATCGTGGCACTTCCCGCAACGATAGTGATCGTATCACTATCCGTATAACTGGGTGCTCCACCAGAAATACTAATCGTTTCCACAGAGATTTTAGTATCATTATCACTATCTGATAGCAATGCATTATATCCGCCCATTGCATCACCGCCATCATGTCTGTGACCACTGGAGCTTGTACTGCTTGTTTTTGCAAATGCAGTAAAGATTTCTGCAAATTCATTTGTGAAGTATGCAGCTTCAATTACATTTCCAGTAGCTATACTACTGTATGTTGCAGTTTTATCGTAACCTTGAATAGCCATTAATATCTACCTCCGGGGGTATATTCTAATTGAAATCCTCTAAGTGAATAGGGAGTTGTACTTGCTGTATCTATAATATGTACTGCTGATGAAAAGCCTGATCCTTCAATTGATTTTCTAATCAGGGGAGACCCGAAAGAACCAAATACTGCTGTGGCAAAAGTTGACAGGGAATTACCAAAAACAGCAACACCTGATGTTTCAGATATAGAAATTGCAGAAGGCTGCGGCGTATCAGAGTTATTATAGTTGTATCTCATATAGAGACTGAAATCCAGATCACCTTCCGATTCTACATTGAGAAGTATTCTTTGCATACTTTTTCTGACACCTGCATCACCAAAAGTAATATCTGGGCTTTTATATGCCGCTTCTATTGCAGTACCTGATGTACTATCACTGGCATCTCCGTTAAATCTATTTGTTTGTTCTTGACGATAGACATATCCATCATAATCGCCATGAATTATATATTCCGTTGTTCCAAAGTACATTGAATCTGTACAGGCAGGTTTTACACCTTTGATATCTGCCCATTGAAATCCCACGTTACCTTCCAGATTTCTCTTGAGAGTACCAATAATTCCCTCTGCACTTGTCTCTACCTGATCGTCTTCAGGATAAAATAAACGATATTGACTCTTTTCTCTTATGACCAGAGATGAAATATTTTCAAAATTAATCTCGTTAATTCTTTTCTGAATAGCTTTGGAAACTGTGCCCAGTTCAATATCATCAATCTTTTCCGTACCGGCAACTGTTCTTAGTCCATCCGGTGCCAGAAAGATAATATCACCACCCACTTCCTGTATTGATCCTCTGTCCAGACAACCCAGTTTTCTCGTGATGGGTTTCATCTGAAAGTCTGCAATGCCCGTTCCTGTAATCTGATAAATTTCATCTGTGGAAAATACAATCAGCTTATCACGAAATGTTTTAAGACCTACTATCGGACTATCCACCTTGATAGACCCTGCTGCATTTGCAGCCGTGAAGTCATTCTCAGCAAAGGGTGCGGCAAATACTACTTCCTGTTTATTACTGCCCATGCCAGCAAAGAAAATATGGTTTCTGAATACTTCCACGCTTTCTGGATCGGAGGGTGCTCCTGTTGCTGTAATGGCTGTGGCAGTGGAACCATCATATGACATTGCAGCATTGGCTCCATCTGCCACGATAATCTTATTTGTACCGTTGAAGTTATATTTGGCAAATGTATACTTCTCTGCACTTGTTCTGCCTGTCTGTACCGAAGTCCATCCACTGCCGGTACTCTTGGCTATGATAGTACCTCTTCCTGCCAGAACCATATTTGTACCACCGGTAGTACTGAAGAGGGCCGTCATTAACATGGCCCCTGATCCAGCACCGGAGATAGTGGCATTACTCAACTCGTTACTGTCATACTTTAATGTACCTTTGATACGACTGTATCCACCATCGGCATCCGGTTCATAGTTCTCCAGAATAACAGCAGCACCCGGAGGTATAGAGAAAGGATCACGATCCAGAACCAGACCTCCGTCTGTTGATATTGCAGATGCTTGTACGTTACTTGCCATCAGGGTGTATAAATTTCCTCTATGAAAGCTGACACGGTAAGATCATCGGCTGCTCCTGCCTGTGCTTTAAGAATATCTGTTGCTTCCAGAACTATATTTGCACCTTCTATTCGAAGGTAACTATCTGCTGCCACAGACTTGGTGCTTATGATGGCAAATGTTGCACTGGCAGAAGTATCTGTCCACTTAACTGTGACATCAACTGCATTTGTACCATCCACATTTGTCAGCCAAAGTTCTTTCACTATGGCCCTGTGACTGGAAGGACAGGTATATACAGTTGTTAAGTTTGTATCTGACAGAGCAACAGCAGCATTGATAATTCTGGTTGCCATTAAGCTTTTAGTCTCTTAGGTTTTCTAACAAGATTACTATATTTACCCCTAAAAGGATCACGTCTAGGATCACGTTTAGCAGGTTTTTCTTTTAATTCGTCTATAGATTCATAAATATAATCAGGTACATTTCTCAGTTTATATTCAAGAGGAGTTTCTTTTTTAGATAAATTTTCTTCTTTCATAGATTTTTGATACTTTTTTCCCCATTTTCTTACTGGTGTTTCTTGTTTTTCTTCTTCTTCTTTTTTCTTTTTTAGTCGAGCTTTTTCAAAACTATCAATAGATTTTTGTATTATTGACTTGTTCTTTTTTGTCATTATCTTATCCTGCCTTATAATTAGCTTTTCTGGGTTGAGCATAGACTTTACCACCGCCCATGTAGCCATACTTCTTGACCTGACCACCTTTAGCTATTTCTACTCCTTGGAATGGTGTAGATATACCTGATGGACGATCCGCTGTTATGTGTTCTCTAGCAACTAGATTTGGACGATCAAATTTTTCTAAAGAACCAGATTCTCGTTGTGGAAGATCAGCAATTTTTTTAAGTTCAGCTATAAGAGCAGCAGCCCTCTCTCTCCTTCTCTTCTCTACAAGCCTAGCAGTTTTTCTTTCACCACTTTCTAAATCTCTTGCAGAAGGAGCCTCAAAGTGTTTTGCTAAGTTCCTCTCCTCTCTTTTTTCTTGAGCCTCTTTCCGTCTTTCAGCCCGTCTTTCTGGTGAAATTACTTTAATATTCGGCCTGTCAAGACGAGACATCTGATATTCTCTCATTTCTTTTTCTTTAGCTCTGAAAGCTTTGCGTTTTTCTGATGTCATGGCTCTTTTAACATCACGCATTTTTCTCTTAGCTTCACGGGCTGCTGCTTTTCTTTCTTCTTTATCTGCCATATTACTTTCCCCTTTTAGGTTTTCTTAAAGTTGTCAGGCCACCTCTACGGTAGTTATACTTCTTGGCCTTACCACCAGACTTCATCTTCGTGCCGAGTTTCAGTTTTTCCTGTGGAATATTCCTGCCAATATCAGGATGCAGTTGCTTTACTTTATCATCTTGTGGATTTACATACATTAGACAGACCTCATTATTTCATCTCTGTTGATAAGTTCAATTCTCATTCTTTCAATACCCTTTGCATATTCAGTCAGACACATTGATGCAAACTCTATATCACCTCTCAGCATATAGGCATAATATTTAGCTCTATTGACAATTATATCTTGATATCTAGTTGCCAGAGTTGGAGTATCATCATAGGCAGAAAGCTCAGTGTGAGTGGTCCAGTATTCAAACAGGACAGTATAGTTACCCCTGTCAGGTATTGGATGCAAACCAAACTTACCATCCTGAGTTGGATAAACATATTCAGGAGTATCATAGCTACTGGAATCAATGGATGCATCTGTCTCTCTGTAGTTTCTGGCAAACTCTTCATATGTAATATGTTTGAGTCTTTGAGGACTTGTATCTTCCGTGATATTAATAAAATCTACATTTGCCTGTGTGCTAGTTCCATTTTCCAGAGTTATATAAAGAGTAGATGCAGTTGCCCCAAAGGTTGTGGTATGTACCTCCCCTTCCCCTGTATTTGATATTGTAAAGTCTTCATTCTTGATTTGTGTTCCACCAGAACTTGTTCCCACTTTTAATGTGACTGTACTTCCTGTAATTCGGAAAGTAGCCTTGTACTGACGATTATCCACAAATGAGGTGATGGTTTGTTGTGCTGAATCATTCTGATCAAGAACAAGAAAACCACCACTGATGGCACTACTGGAATGTGTCCAGTTTGCATCTGATGCAAAAGTATTTGTGGATACAAGTTGCGTTGGTGTTACAATGAAAGTATCATAGTCTACATGCCTGTAATCGGAAGGAAGAGAATATTCAGCAGTACCTGCTGTAGTTGCCTGTGTTCCATCCGAATGAAGGAAAGACCATTGAAGTTCTGAATTATAAATATCATTGATTGATTGATTTACAAAAGTCTTGACGGCAGTTTGAATACCTCTGGATGTACCAAATTCAGTTCCCGAATCAGAAGTTGAAAAGGTAACTTCATTGAGAGATTCCAGAACTCTATTCGATAATGTTAGATAATCTGCCATTCATAATTCACTTTCTAATAATGGATTTATCTGTTCAGCCAGACCTTCCTTTTGTTTATCCAAAGATTTTTGTAATTCTTTTATATCAGGAAGAATATAGGAAGAATTTCCACTGAACATTATACAAGAATATTCAGGAGAAAGATTGGGAACATTATAAGCTACGATAGTCCATGAACCTGTATTAAAACTTCTGAAAAGTATAAAATATAATCCTGAAGGATTTGATTTAGTCAAGACAGAAAGTTCTGTTTCTTCAAATTTTCTTATACCTGAATGTATGATCTTTTTCGTGCCACAATATATGGGTGGACCACTTCTCATTTGTGGCTGTTGTGCATTCACCAATGCGCTATGTCCAAAAATAATTAAAAATACAAAAAGTATTCCTATTAGTACTGAATGTCTAGAGAAATATTTTTTTATAAATGCCATAAGTTTTGAATTTTCCATGAAAGTATAATAGATATATAATATCATCCTACAATTTTTAAAATTTTCTCCAGAGTATCCTGCATAGCATTAACTTTTTTTTCCAATATCTCTACTTTATCTTCTTCCCTGTATACTTTTTGTGTACTTCTGGCATTCCAAACTGTATTTCCAGATTTGATGGTAGACGCATATCCATCATGTTTATCAATATCAGTAATATTTAACTTTTCCACTGCCATACTATACCTCCTGTAGTAAAGGGGAGAACCCGAAGGCTCTCCCCAGTACAATCATTTTTAGTTATGATCCGTCTCGTCAACACCTGAGATGTCACAGAGAACAGCCCATACTCTAAACTTACCGGCTGTATCTTGAGCACCAGCAGTTAGAACATCAATGGTATCTGCCGTCTTAACGATGAGCATTGCGGCTGCATCAGTGGCATCCATTGGAGCATGTCCAGTACCTGTGGCATCATAAGCATCCACAAAAGCATCAGGATCATGATGTCCAGCAGTTGAACCCGTGATACCAAGATCAAAGGTCACTGAATTGGAACTTGCAGTTAGAACTTCAAGCCCTGCCGCCATAACCAGCGTTTCAGCAGGAACATCAATCATCTGAATGATGTCACCAGCAGCAGGATCATAGTCCGAAACGTCACTAGTATTTTCTACTAGGTAAGGTCTACGACCACCCGTTGAAGGATGACCTGTCGTACCGCCTTTACCCGTTTTATCATGAGTAGCCATAAGTCAGTCCTCCTTCTAAGTATTCAGATCAGGGATGCCCTTATAGACACCCGTAAATCCAGTACCAGATGCACGAATTACCTTGCGACCAAAGACGTGTAGACCACGAACGATATCAGCAAAGCTGTCGGGGTCACGAATAACTTCAGTCTTGGCAATGGCAGAAGCGGTGCATGTCGAACTCTTATGACCACCAAGAACAATCGTCTCGCCACTTGTAGTGGAGGGTCCAAAAGTATGACTGGCAGCAACACCTGCCGTACCAACAGTAATCGCATTAGTCTGATACAAACTAAAACCATGAACCTTACGACTGGTAACAGCACCGTTCAAGAGAGCGGAGGCATCTTCACCAGTTACGCTTGAGTCCATTAACTTGGCATCAGCTTGCCGAAGAATTTCATAGAACTGTGGCGGTGCCACAATCCAACGATTGTCTTCAGGAACATCAGCCTCGTCCAGAAGACGGGAGAACGTACTAAGATAGTTAGCACACTCATTACCCGTATTACATGAAATAGCAGAACCTGCCGCACCGAGATTTGTAGTATCGGTGGAGGCATTATCACTAATCACCTTCAGGACGTTATAATCATACGCCTTCTTCAAGCTATAGGCACCCGAAGAAGTCGAAAGAGCTTCCCAGTTTACATGACTCTGTCGCTCTTCCACATCATCAACCTTGAAGGCAAAGTAGTTACCCTGATCAACCGTCAAGGTAATTTGATTGTCCGCAAGATTCTGGGTGTTTACAACAGCACCCCTAGTGTAGGACGACACAGTCACTGAAGGCTCTTTAATAATCTTTACAGTATCACCAAAGTTCTCAATCTCTCCAGCATAGTCGGTATTGGTTACAGCTTCTGCAACCGAAGAACGCCGGAAGAATTTGAGTACTTTCTGACTGTAAATTGCCGGTACCCAATTACCCGAAGGTAAATTCTGATAACCAGCAGCTAAACTAAATTCAGCCATGATTAAGTCTCCTTGTGTTTATTATGGTATAATTCTTCCTTCCCGATTTGCCTTATCAAGTTCCTTTTCAAGAGACTCAAATTCATGTGGCTTTAATCGGGCAATTTCAGTGGAAGTCCAGATTTTCTTTTCACTTTCACTGGAAGTGGCAGAGGCTCTTTCTGTTCTAGTTACAGCCTTTGCAGCTTCAGCTTCAGTCTTTCTGGGTCTTCCTCTTTTCTTTTGACCAATATCTTTATCAGATTTATAGAGGTCTATCACTCTGGCAGCCCATTTAGAATCTGTTCTGTTCTTGTAGATACCATCAGCAATACTTGAAGGTTGTTCTTCCAGCCATGTGAGAAATTCAGAATCACTCTTGATCTCTAGAAAATCTGGATGTACTGAAAGTAGTTCCTTCTCTGCTGTTCTGACCTGTGCTTCCTGCTCTGCTTTCCGTAGAGATTCAATTCGATCCTCCACTTCTTTCATACGAGCATCCGCTTCAAGTCTGGACACGGTTTCCACAACATCATAAACATCAGGATATTCAGTCTTGAACTCTTCCAGTTCTTCAGTAGACTTTGGAAGATTTCGTGGAGTGGAAGCTTGCTGTTCAGCCAGTTTTAGTTTGGCCTGAGTAAGTTCCTGTTGTTGGAGCCATTCGTTATTCTTACGATCATGATAGCTCTTCAGATCACTATAACGCTTTTTCCAATCATGCTCCTTACTGTCCTGTGCCTGTATCATTCCTTCAAGTTCTTGAGTATTTCCATCTGAAAGGTCAAGAAGTTCAGGGTCTGGTGTTTCAGGAGTAGGATCATCATCCATTAGTGTTCTCCTGTAGGCATTCTGGTATGGGGTAGGCTCTGGTGTTTCCTCTTCTGTGTTAATATCAGTCATGGTCTTTACCTCCTATGGGGGCCAAGAAAACTTGGGTGTCCCTATTTGGTGTTAATGTCTGGGGCCGACTATCGGGTATCCAGACGAAATCTTTTAATTTTTACTTAAATAATAAGCAGCAGTTCCTTTTTTGTCTGCTAAAGTATTATATTTTTCTGCCCAAAATTTTGCTCTGCCTTCTATAGTAGCAGGAATATCTTTCTCATCTATTGTAGATATGTATAATCTAGCAATAGTGGCATTTACCAAAGGATTCATCATATCTTTTCTTGAAAGATTTTCCCAATTAATATTTTTTCCCCAAGATGTTACTTTAAAGCTATCTAAATTTTTTCTTAATGAAGAAAATCTAGGATTAGTTTTCTTATTTTTACGATCTTTTTCATAGACTTCAAGTCTTCTTTTAATTTCTGTATAAGCTTGATTATCTCCCATTCCTACCTGCCACGGACCTAATATATTACTTTCTTTTTTATTCGTCTTTGGATTACCTCCAAAAGAACTTTCTGCATTAGCAATTTCTGTTAAAAATGTTGCTGTTCTTTCTTTATATTTAGGACTCCCACCTAATACTTTTGATACTGCTTCAATAGCAGCACTTATATTTCTTCTTTTATATGGTTTTCCTTCTGTATATTTTTTACTTTGTATATCCTTAATTGCAGTAGCAATTAAATTTTCATGTTCTCGTCTGTAACCTTCTCGAAGTTGTTCAGCCAATTCTTGTTGTGATGTAGGTGTTTTAGGTTGTACTGATGGTAATACTTCTGGTATTTCTACTTGTACTGGCTGTACTTTCTTATCCAGAATATCATCCCCGCTGCCACCAAGAATAGTATCATCAGAAGATAACTGTTCTACTTCAGAAGAACTAGTCTTTACTAATGGTTCAGCACGACTATTCATTACTGATGGTTCAGGCTTTTCTGGTTCAGTAGTTGACATAAATTTTTCCCATGCCTCTTCTGCATCTTTTCTTTGTGCATCTGCTTGAGACATAGGAATATCAAAATCTCCTTCAACCTCACCACCCCTATCCATAAGCTGTCCCATCTGCTGTTGCATAGGAGCTTCAGATGCTACTTGTTGCTGTTGTGGTGGCTGTTGCTGCTGCTGTTGAGCCATGAACTTTTCTTTTTGTTTCCTGAGTTGAAGACCTTTCTGGTTCCATTTCTCCAGCTTATCAAGACCAATAATTTCTACCAACGCTTTAGGTATGATAGCTTCTCCATTAGAGATGCGAATAGGGACTTTATTTTGTGGATCATAGTCTGTAGGCACTTCTTTACCCAGTGCCACGGCAATAGAATATGCATCACGAATTACCTCATTTATATCTGAAATTCCAATTAACTGTACAGCTTCCGCATTAAGAACATAGGAACCTGCTTCTACTTCCATATCTAGATCATCTTCAACTCCTGTACCTCCGCTAAAGGGACCGGGAGCACCATCAGCATCAGACACAACCCCCATAGGAACATTGGCAACTTCCATGTTTGTATCTGCATTCTCTGCTTCTCCTCCCGTTTGAAGATGCTGTATGAGAGCACCTACTCTTCCGCCAGTGTTAAAATAATCTCCACCCGGACTTTCGTGACCGGGAGCACTGGGAGCATCGACACCATGCTCACCATGTTGTCCCTCTGCGTGTGCTGCACCAAATGCTGCTGCACCATAACCTAAATCATCGTCTCTGCTACTACCTATTATTGTCGATTTAGCAGGTTCGGGTTCGGGCTTGGGTACTTGTTGTCCAACTCCATGTTCTCCTCTTTCTTGAGATATTTCTTCTGCATCTAAAACATCTCGATCAGATATCTCTCCTGAAAAACTTGTTCCCGGTAAACTATAAGAATTAGGACCACCTATATAACCATATGCAACGTCCCTATTGGGATCAGAACGCTTGGATTCTTCAATAAGTGCTCCATATCTTTCTGCAAGAGTTTGACCCGGAGGAGGAGGTTCTCCAAAAGCATCAAATGCTTCCACCAATGCTTTTCCATGTTTGTGTATACTCCTAACAGTTCCAATTACAGGTGTAAAAAACATAGCTATTTCCATGAGAGCTTTTGCTAAACTTGTTTGACTATAATCAAAATTAGGATCAGGAGCAGCTTCAGGAGCAAGAGAACCTTCTCCTTGATCATATATAGTAGAATCAACTATAGAAAGAAGATATTCAGGAATTTCCTCTTTATTTTGTTCTGCAAATTCTTGCATTGCTATATAATCATTAATGGGCATTATATTTATCTTGCTTTCTTAATATATCATCATTGGTAATATTAGACTGGACCACGTCCTTGAGGTTCTTGATCATTTCCAGTGAAGCCAGCTTCCCCTGCAACCGGCGGAACTCCAACTCCGATATTTCCACCCCCAACGCCTGATGGGTCCATTGGATTTGCTCCAGCAGGTACTCCTGCATTGGCTCCCATACCTCCGGGTTGTTGACTAGGTGTTGCAGCTTCCGGGCTATTAGTGGGTTCATTCAGACCTCTCAGAATATCTGCAAATATTGCTGCCTCATCTGTATTATTCACAAGCTGATCAGGATCAATATCCTGAGAGATTGCAAGTTCTCTCATAAGATTTGGAATCTTGATGAAAGGTGCCAGAAGAGGATTGGCAATTGTTTGCAACAGTGTTACAAGTCTTTGACTGCGGACTTCCTTTTGCATGACAGATGCAACGCCCCTAGGCTTAATCTCAAGATCACCCATAATCTCGGCATTGTCATCATTAAACTGCATGTTCCATTGGAAGAATGCTTCTCCCAAAGGTCTTAACAGATAGTCATCTATATTCTTGACAACAGTTTTAATCGAGAGTCCTGCCGATCCCATGATCATTGATAGACCAGCAGCGGTACGACCAGTTCCTGTTACACCCGTCTGTCCATGAGAGATAGAGGGTATCCCAGTTTCCTCATCTGCAAGCTGTCGTGCAGCCTGATACATTTGAAGGTTCTCTGGAGCCGTGTTGGGGAATTTAAGCCCGTTGACAGCAGTTCCAGTAACACCAGACTGCCGTCTGAAGATTTTGCCCGGATAAACTTCCATGTTCTGTCCGGGTACAAGTTGTGTTTCATCAATGTCAAATACCATGTTACCGGCCAGAGCCAGATTATCAATAGCCATTCTCATATGGCCGTTCATGAGAAGCTGTGCATCCTCCATGTTCTCTGCTATGCCCACACCAAAGAATTGGTAGGGATTAAGTTCATAGGGGAATGCATGATAGGGAATACGAGCAGGTACGAAAGGATTAAGTACGCAACGGATAATCTTATTATTGACTACCCATGCATTGATCTGTACTGAATCCATATGAGTAATACTGTCTGGTAATTCAAGTCCTATTTCTCTGGCAAGATGAAGGTCCAGTGTACCCCAGTATTCAAATACTTCATATCTATTTTCTGAATAGAGAGGGTCTTGGTCTTCTGAATAGATTGTATTCTCAAAGTATCTTTCCTGATACTGAGGACCATACTCCAGAGCACTTTCAATGGCATCTTCATTAAAGAAGGGTCTGTTGGCAAGCTCTCTGAGTTGTTCCCGATTGTAACGATGCCTTTGTATTACATATTCGGCATCTTCAATATTAGTGGCTGAAGGATCAGGATAGAAATTCCAGCAGGATACAGCTTCAATTCGAGGAACAGTCTTCACATATGGTTCAAATATCTTCTCATCATCTTCCATCTTCCAGTTATGAACGGTCTTGTCAAAGTTGAATGGTCCCTTGATAATACCTGTACCTAACAGGGAAGATTCAAAGATTGCATGTCTTAGAACATTCGTTGCATTGGTATCCAGTAACTGATCATGAATCTGCTTCTCCATATTACGAGCAGCAATAGCGGCTGGTTCGATCTGTGGAGAACCCGGAATAACACTTGGTCCCTCTGTCAGACTGGTGGCATTGCCATACTTTTCTTCCAGTCCTCCCAGAAAATCATCAAGTTGCGACAGAGGTACGTTACCTGCCTGTTGCATAATCATCTGTTCTTCTGGAGTTGCCAAATGAGCAAACTCGGCAATCCCTTCAGGAATTGGTGTATTGGAAACTGTAATGGGGAATTTATTATTGGCAAAGAGGATATCGGAAATCTGTCCGAAGGATGCAAGAACCTTTACTTTGGTAATTCTTACAAATACTTTTGACTTTTCTGATGATCTGTAGGTAGAGGATGTATCATAGATACCTCTATAGTTCTTGTATGCCTGTAACCAGCGTCTCTCATCGGAAAGACGACCAGTTTCAGCATCAAGAAACTTACTATTGATAAAGCCTACAAGACCCGGAAGTTCATCCTCTTCTACTTCTACAGCTTCAGGAAGTTCTTCGTCAGCCATAAATTAAATTATCCTGCCTTTGTAAAATCAGAAGTCATCATCTTCTTGCCAGACTCGGAAGGAACATCGGCAGATTGCTTGAAATTTACATCGGTTGGACCCAGAAGGTCTTTCTCCAGTGCTTCACGATAAAGAGCGCCATCAGGAACAGGACTCATGTCTCCCTGCTTCTCGGCCATTCCTTCAAAGTCTTTGGCAGTATAGGGTTTTAGATAGGGCATTAATTTCTCCTTTATTTAATTCTATTGGGTTTACGAACAGAGCCGCCTTTGGCATACTGTTTTATAACTTTGGCAGTACGATAAGACTTCGGGCGGCTGGATACTCGACCACCTCCCTTCTTTTTTACTTTTTTAATAATATCTTCTGCAAAAGAAGTTTTTCCAGCAGGACTATCTTCTTCACCTCTGGTTGGAGCATCTCTTGTATATTCAGTTAGACTTCCCGCTCCTCCAAGAGCAGCATCTCTTTTTGCTTTATTTTCTGCATTCCAATCAGACCAATATTGATCTGCTTCTTCATCACGACCTTGCATTTTTAAATCAGTGTATGTAACATCTCTATCTATTTCAGACTTGGAACGACGAAGACCAAACAGCTTTTGTCCAAATCCAGATTCAGCTACTTTTTTATATGGTGATAGTTCTGCTTGCGTAAATCTAGGACTGGCATCTCTTATAGCTGCTTTTTCTGCTGTTATTCTTCCATACCAATTCTGCATTTTTTGTCGCATTCTATCCTGAAAAATTTCTTCTCCTTCAGGTGTTGATCTGGTTAAATCAGGATATCCAGCAGAAATTCCGGGTGCTTTACGTCTATAATCCCAAGGAACATCTTCTCCTATTCTTTGTCTAAATTCGGTAGGTGTAAATCCTTCTGGTGCTTGTTCATCAGGGTCTAATTGTTGTCTATCCACTCTTTTTTGATGTTCTTCTCTATATCCTGCTCTTATTTGTTCAGCAAATTCTTGTTGTGAAGTAGGAGCACTAGGTTTACGTCCTAGTTCTGCATCTATCATATCTTGTCGATTTTCTGGTCGAGGAATACGGGGATCAACATATTCAGTATCCATATGTTCTAACAGAAGATTAGCCGTTTCAGGAACCATTCCTATACCAACTAATGCTGCTATAGTCTTCTTCTTAGACATACCTGCTTTAAAATTAGAGAAAATAGTAGCAGCTTTAGGATTTTTTGCTGCTTCTCTAAATGTTTTATTCCAGAAAGGTGTACCTTGTCCTACAGGTGTTATATGACTTGCTCTTGAAAGAGAACCATCTGCTCTAAAAACACCTCTTGGATTTTTATTTGTTGCTTTTAAAACAGGTTTTGTAGCACTCTTTACATGAGCAAAAACTTTAGGTAGCTGTTTTGCAGTTACTTTTGCCAATTCTTTTATAGCAAAACGTCCGCCTATCCATACTACTGCCCAAATTAAAGGTGCTGCCATTTTTTATTTCCTTTTAGTATCCAAAGACAGAATCTTCCATGGTAGGTGCAGAGTCGGTATGAAACTTAAAATTATACAGGGACGAAGATGTTTGTCTGTTCATTACCATATATCTCAATGCATCATATGCATGGTCTTCTGTTCGTGTGTCTATATCTTCACTATTTGTCTTGGAGATTGGAAGCGTGGGAAGTGTTCTGACAAGATTGGTGCAGGTATTGAACATCCTGAGTCTGGGATTACCATATGAATCTGTCTGTAGTCTTCGATGTACTTCTATCTTTCCATTCACTCTGTCGGAGTTTGATGGAACCCACCTTACTCCTCTTCTGATCATACTCTCTGCAACACTTATCCCGTGTCCTGTGCGGTTCCAGCAAGACCTATCTAGGATACCAATGTACATACTGGGATCATCTGCTTCCATTTGCAGAATAAGGTCTGCCAACTGTTCTCCCGTGTGCCCTTTAACATATAATTCTCTGTATATCCAGACATTATCGTCCCAATCTATTGCTCCCCATAGAACACAGGAGGGGGCTGAATATCCATAGTCACAAGCCCTTACTCTTACCCAGTTATAAGGAATTTCCACTGGATCAATAACGTGCAATGATCTGTTAAATTCCCTGAAAGCTGCTCCTTCTGCCACATCCCAGTCACCTGACAGGAGTCTCTTTCGTTCTACTTCTGGCAGTGAGAGAAGCATTGCTTCATATTCACCATCCATTGCCAGATGAGGGTTGTCAGTCAGTCTGGCAGGTATAAACTTTCTTTGAAACAGAGGCTGGTTTGCTTTCTGATGCGTCCTGCCATATTTAAGAACCTTGCCTGTCTCTATATCTGTGGCCCAGAAAGGTTTTGTGGGTGGTTCTGGGTCAATAAACATTTTCTTTACCCACCAGCCTCCTGCTCCGCCCGGATTTGAAGAAGCCCTCATGTATGTCTGTATCTTGGGATCGATTGTTCTCAATCTTGATCTCAGATAGTTCCAAACGTAGGGAGTTGGGTAGTGTCCAAGCTCATCAATGCCAATCCATGTGAATGACTGGCCTTGATAGCGGTATACATCATCATCTTTATCTACATAACTGAAGAGAGCCGTTGCTCCACTGGGAAATTCCCATGTCTTTGTGGATTCTTTAAATCGTGCCTTGGGAAAAGCCTTTGTGTAAATCTGTTTACTCTTGTCTATAAGCTCTGTCAGTTCTGCCAGTGTTCTTCTCAGGAGCAGGGCACGGTGGTTGCCGTTATCTGCATATCTTAGAAGGTCCATCAGCATGGCATATGACTTGCCACCACCTGCTGCTCCACCATAGAGTACTTCTTTCTCTGGAGAAGCTAGGAACTCTGTTTGAGGTCCATCATTGGGTTTGAAGGCAATGTCCAGACCTTCATCCAGTGCTTCCTTTACTGTTACGGGAAGATTTTCCAGTAATTCTTCTTTGAGTAGTCCTCCTTTTTCCAGAATATCAAGGGCTTTCTCAGCTTTTTTCTTTCTGCCCGTTCTATTCTTTGCTTTTGTCTGTAGCTTGTCTCGTTCTCTTCTCTGGTGATTGATGCTTCTCTTCAGACTTCTCTTTGCTTTTTCTTTTCTGGAAACATGATATCTACCTTGTTCACCATCTGCTAATTTTGGTCGGGCCATATTTCCTGTTGTTCTTTCTTGGCTGGCAGGAGAACAATCCCATGAATAACTCTGGACTCTGTTGCTATCTCCTGACGCTTACTCACACCTGTTCTATCAAGGATATCATTTGCTGCTCTGAGTCGAACCTCCATTTGTGAACTGGGGATAGTACCGTCAGCATCCAGACCTTCAATTAGTCGATTGGCTGCTTGTACTGAAGAAGATGCAAGATGCTGACGGGTACGTTCAATGATCTCATGCTTTACAGCATTGATGAGATTGCTTCTGGAACCAATATGGTATCCTGCAACCTCCATTGCTTCTTTTACTCGACCACCATTCTCCACAAGAGTACTCAGAAAGGTCTCCTGTTTTTCTGTCAGTTTTCTGGTTTGTAGATTATTCATATTTCTTATTTCTTCTCTAGAGAATACTGAATGATTCTCCACATCCACAACTGGATGTTACATTGGGGTTATTAATATTTAGAACAGAACCAAAAATATCTTTATGGTAATCTATTTCCATTCCTAGTAGATGTAGCAGAGACATACCATCAATTACTAATTTTTTATCCTTATCTATATCTATCGTTTCATCTGTATCAAGGTATTTTTCTGTGAAAGCCCATTTGTAGGAAAATCCTGCACAACCACCACCAGCCACCGATAAATGTATATATCTCTGCTTTTCGTTATTACATATATCCAGTAGGTGGTCTCTGGCTTTTTCTGTTAAAAACATAATGTATTAAAATTAAGAGTATCAAACAATGGGTGGGCCTTCCCTTAGATATTTACAACTTCCACAACACTTGCCACAAAACGTACACTCGCCTTCATATTCGTTCTCTTCCCGATTCCAGATGAATGTACACTCTTCGATACCCAGAGGTCTCATTGTACCATCTTTACATTTACTGGGCTTCCAGAATAATAACTCCAGTGAATCCTTTGTGTAGACAATAAATCTGGGACTGCCGGGAAAGTAATCCTTGTCAAGTCCTAATCTGGAAGCTTCTGTACATCCGTCCTTGAATCTTTTCTCTGGCTCATTGTAGACCGAACAATGATACTTCACTCACATATCCGAATATGTCTTATCGGTAAATCCTCCACCATACAACATATGTCTCTTCATTGCTTGCCATGAATGACATTCACAGTGGCATTCGTTATTTTCACAGACATTTCCTATGCAGGAACAATCGGGATTCTGGCAATTTTTACAGGGACAGGTCATGCCTTCCTCTTTTTGCTTTCTGAAAGAGCTATTGCCACAGCTTGCTTCCGCTTTCTTACTGTTCGACCAGATTTTGATTTAAGTTTTCTCTTTCGGAATTCTTTCATTACTTTGGCAATCTTATTTTTAGACATATTTTATCCTGTCAGAGAAAGGGCGGTGGGGAGCAGGGGCCGGAATTACCCCCAACCTAGGAAGTGTCTTATGTTTGCACTTTTAACACTCCCCACCTATAGATGATCGTTAGCCTGTCAGCAGTTTTTATTGTGGGATGAAGACATATGCTTATAACCATCTATATTATCTCTATTATAGTACTGTATGCAGATTTGTCAAGTACTATTTTATACAATAATATAAGTTACTGATTTTATTAGATAAAAATATTACTGTAAATACGATTGGTCTCCCTAAGTATACTATTAGTATACACTATAAGTATATACTATAAGAATAGTACTATTAGTATATATCTATAAGTATAATACTAATAGTATATATCTATTAGTATATATCTATAAGTATAATACTAATAGTATATATCTATTAGTATATATCTATAAG
>Ga0208183_1000123_pt1 | contig 52509 bp, 67 predicted proteins | sample MalvirDeepMed_51_FD_184251 | JGI IMG/M metagenome (GOLD analysis project Ga0208183, IMG submission 184251) | Marine viral communities from the Global Malaspina Expedition - Malaspina viral metaG DeepMed_51 (SPAdes) (version 2) | ecosystem: Environmental > Aquatic > Marine > Oceanic | place... | reverse complement strand
CCTCACGACCCCTACCCCACCCCTGTATATAATAGAGGGTATGAAATTCGCACGTCAAAAATTTGTCAGGAGTCTACGTCTCTCTATAGGTTTACCTATATATAGATCGTCGAAAAACCCCTGTCAAAACCCATAACCCCTTTGTTTTCTAGTAGTTAATCCTTGACACGAAAACAGCCCCTCCATGTCGCCATTTGACAAAATTTTCAAACTCTACCACCTGTAGTGGTCAAACGCTCGTTTAACTACTCTCTGTTGTGGAAATTTTTGACATCGAGTTTTCGCCCACACCTCATTTTCATGGCATCTATAACTCCTGTGTTCACAAGCACTTACAGAATTTTGACACGAAATGACATCCACGGCGGTTTTGGGTGTCAAACGGGTGTCAAAAACTTGACACACACTACATCTTGTGATATGATTAGTTGAAATCGCCCTGCACCTCACGCCGCCATAAGGCTGAACACCAGGCAAAGGCAGACACAATACGATGAGGGCGGGGTCTGCACCTTTATGAATGGATTCGACCTCGACGAGCCAGCCTCCTCCCCCCCTGAGCACGCCTCCGGCTCGTCGCAGGTCGGGTCATCGTCGCGCACGCATGGCTCTGATGGTCGTCGAACGTGTCCTGCACGGCAAGTCGATCCCGAAGATCGCCACGCAGTTCGGGCTGAGCGTCAAGACTGTCAGTCGGTACCTTGCAGTTGCCAAGGACGAAGGAATGTTTGAGGAACTCAACGACCGGCTCCGCGATGTGACCGCCCTCGCACTCGACGTCGTCAAGAAAAAGCTCGAATGCGAGCTACAGAGTGAGAATCCCAAGGTCGGTGAAGCCTTTAAGATTCTCAAGGGTACACACACACTTCTGGGGCAGAATAGGCCAACACCCCTAGAACCGGGGGAGGTCGAACGGTCTCTCTCTGGTTATATCCGAGAGCGACAACAATATGATCAAGAACGTCCCACCGGACCTCAACTTCTCGTCCCGAGTCACAGCAGTATCGCCGGGGAAGTATCAAGCAACGACGACGCTCGGCCAGCAGGAGATCAAGGGCGCGGTCATGGACTCCGAACGACAAGCGACATTCTCGCTCAGGCAAACCGTCGAACAGATGACACTGAACAATAAGCTCCATCTCGGATGATTGCTGAGCGCATTACGTTCACCGAAGCAATTCACGAACCACGCCTCCTCAAACGCACCTGGGTCTCGATGAGCGGCCCACAGCAGGTCATGCTGAAAGCGCTCTATGGGCTCCCCCTCGACACAGAGGAGGAGCGCTACCACTGGAGCGTCCTTCAGGGGGGCGCGACCTTCGACGACCTCGGCTTTCCCGTCACGCCCGTCACAGAGGTGACCTACACCCCCAATGAATATCACTCCGCGTGGGCCATCCTGGGTCGACGGAGTGGTAAGACCGACAAGTTTCTCTCGTTCGTTCTCGCCTACGAAGCTTCGATGGGTGGGCACATGCGCTACGTCGCCAAGCGTCAAAAGTGCCGGTCGTTCATCGTCGCGCAGAAGCTGCCCCTCGCACAATCCATTCTTGATGAGTTTGTGATGGGCATCTTAGATGAATCACCCATCCTCAAAAATGAGGTAGAGAAGTCCAACGCTGATGGGATTCTCCTGAAGAACGGGCACGTCATCGCGCCATCGCCCCCCACACGGCGGTCCTTTCGGGGTTTCGCTGTACCGATTGTGGCGTGTGACGAGGTGGGGTTCTGGTATTCCGAAGAGGAAGCGGCGAACCCGGACTACGAGGTCATCCGTGCGGTCGAGTACGCACAGATCCAGTTTCCCGACCACAAACTCCTTGGGGCGTCCACACCCTGGAGTAAGGAGGGGATTCTCTGGGCCGCGCACAACGCCGGGACCGGAGGGCGGAAACTCACCACAGATGATGAGGACCGCGAGCGCTTTCGGCAAACCGTGGTCTACCACGCACCGACACCAGCCATTGAGAACCCGATTCTCGACCGTCGCTGGTTTACGCGCACGCAACTCAAGGACCCCGACGCCTATATCCGTGAAGTGCGCGCCCAGTTCGTCGATGCGGTCTCGGGGATGTTTCCCGATACGCTGCTCGACGACGCGATGCACAATGCCCCACAGTGGCGCGAAGCCTACCCACGTAGTGGGCACCCGGAGGACCAGAAACCATTCTACATCGCCGCGCTCGACCCGGCGTTTCGGAAGGACAAGTTCGCGTTTTGTATCGGACACTATGAACCCGCACGCGGCTTTGTCCAAGATTGGATACAAAGCTGGAAACCGGAAAAAGGAGTTTCACTCAACCCCGCCGTCATTCTTGATGAGATTGCCCAGAAAATCAACGAATACCACGTTGTGAACGTCTACTCCGACCAATATCAGTTGGAAGCGCTGAAGGAACTGGCCCTAGACCGGGGCTTTGTGATTCAGGGTCAGGACTTCACTGCCAACAGTAAGGCAAGGATTTATGGGTCATTCCAAACGCTACTTCGTACGACCCGCGCACACCTCCTCCACAATAAAGAGCAGCGTCAGGAACTTCTGGGCATCGAAAAGCATATCGGCTCAGGAGGTAATGTCCGCATCGGTGCGCGCGTTGGGCAGCACGATGACCTCGCCACAGTTGTGGTGTTGTGCGCCAACAAGGTCATTGGGCTTGTGCCAGTCGTGCCCAAGGGATCATCGTCGTATGTCGAAGAACTGAACGTACACCAGAAGTGCATGAAGCAAATTGTACGGAAGCGCCGTAAACGGCGTAGGAGAGGCTAATGCCACACACCCCAAAGATGGGAGCAGTCAAGCCCAACAGCAACAAACCGAACTCGTCCTCCGTGAGCGCAGGCAGCGTGAGTGGGGGTCAGCCCAAGGGTACACAATAGGGATCTTGACCTAGATCCATGTACGTGGTATAATAGACCAAAATATACAGATGTCTAAAATAGGGAAGGTGATCAAGCAGGTGCTCACGGGCAGTAAATGCCCCCCGTCAAAAGCTCCGGTGGGGATGGTGATGGTCTCAAATGCAGAGCAGAATCGTCCTTCACCAGCAGCCGGGAAGCGCGCAGCGGACCTCCGTATTCTTATTAAACGACGCAATGAAGAGTAAACGGAATTATCGGAAAGAATACGATTCCTACCACAAACTCCCGGCATCAAAAAAAGACCGAGCATCCCGCAATCGCGCCCGTTCAACCGCAAAACGCCTGGGGCTCGTCTCCAAGGGAGATGGAAAAGATATTGATCATCGTGACGGGAATCCACGGAATAACGCACGACGGAACCTCCGTGTCCTGTCCAAATCGTCCAATCGACGAAAAAATGGTCGATGAAGCGTGAGGTGGTCGATGGGATCATCATCGCACTTCTGGGCTTTATTCTTTTCACGCTCTACGAGATGAACGCTTCCCTCTCTACTATTGAGTGGCGTGTCTTACGCCTCGAAGTGCCAGGGATCGTCCGTCCGCTGAACTAAGACATGGTCGAATTTATCGCCCTCGGTCTCATTGCCATCGTTGCTAGTGTGGGACTGTGGGACCACAATCGACGCACCATCGGTCGTGACGAGCGGCTCTTTGCGCTTCTGAATATCGTCATTGACCAACAAGGCGCGACACAGAAATCTGTGCTCAACGCAACAAATGAAGTGGCCCACGTCTGTGAGTCACAGGGCAAAATTCTCGGGTCCTACCTTCAACTGTTCCAGACGCCCGATGAGCCCAAGCGCTACACCAGAAACATTCAAAAAGAGAATCGTCAATTTCTCGAAGGGAAAGGCTTCCCCTTGGACGGCACTGACACCGAACAGGCGCAGTGGGTCCTTGAGAATCTGTAATGGCTGACATCTTTGATGACGCGCCCAACGTGAAAGCGTCCTCGACCACGAAGATCGAAGTTACAGTAGGTGATCAGCCGGACATGAAAAAGATCGCGGGAGAGGTGAACCGCAAGTTTGAGGAATGGCGCTCGAATCGCCGTCCACACGAACTGCAATGGTTCATCAATGCCGCCTTCATTCGTGGGCAGCAGACCGACGAGACCGAACCCCTCTGGCGACGGATTCGGAACGTCGACGAACTCGAAGAACCCATCAACAAGCACCGCGCGGCAGTTAACCGTGCTGGAGCTAAGGTGAAGACGCGCTTCGCTAAGTTTGCCAAGTCGCGCCCACGACCTCTGATTATCCCATTCACAAACGAGCGTAAGGACCGTCTTGATGCCAAGGCGACTCAACGCTCCCTGGAATATCTGTGGGAGAAGACCAACCTCGAAACTAAATACATCGATGCGCTACTCTGGAGTTCCAAGTGTGGTAAATCCTTCTGGTGGTTCCACTGGGACAACGCACGGAAGGTACCTGTGCGGCTCTCTGACGAGAGCGCACCCAATGGCTTCCGTGTTGAGGATGCTGCCCTGGGTGATATTGAGGTTGAAGTCGGGAGTGCCTTCGAGGTGCTCGTCAGTGACTCGCGCCTCTCACGCCTCGCGGACCAGCCTGAAATCATTCGCGCAAAGGTCCGTCAAGTTGAGGACGTCAAGGCGCGCTACCCGGAGCACGCAGACGATATCAAGGGCGATATTTCACACACGCAGTTCTTTGAGTTCGAGCGCCAGATTGCCTCACTCAACACCCGGCCACTCGGGGGGCTCTCCTCCTTGGGTGCGCCTATGGATCATGGCTCGAAGGCCGACCCCGATAAAATTCTCGTCAAGGAACATTTCATGCGCCCCTCTGGGAAATATCCCGAGGGTCGCTATGTGGTCGTTGCGGGTGACCTCGTCGTCAAATACCAGGAAGAGTTACCCTATGGGTTCTCGGATATGCCGAATCCCTTCCCGGTCATTGAATTCACCGATGTCCTCGATGTCGGGCAGTTCTGGACCTCGACGTTCGTCGAGCAACTCATTCCAATCCAGCGTGCCTACAACGACCTCCGTTCGCACTTGCAAGAACAAATCGATATGAACATCCACCCGAAGTGGATGGTCCCGAAGCAGGCGCAGATTCCTGACGAAGCCTTGGTCAACGCCGCTGGTGAAGTGGTCGAGTGGAATTACATTCCGGGGATGCCGGAGCCCCATCCCGTCACACCCGGTAATATCGCATCGGATGCGTGGCGCATGGCCGAACTCCTGAAGGGCGAGTTCGACGATGTGTCACAAATCTTCCCCTCCTTTGAAGGGAAGACCGGCCAAGCCAAGAGCGGCTTCCAGACGAACCTCCTTCAGGAAGCCTCGGATAATGTCCACGCGCCGGATGGCCGTGGCTACGAACTTGCCATTCAGGATGCGGCCCTCAAGTTTCGCCGCATGATGAAGATTGGCTACACCGTCGAGCGGTTGCTGAGCTTCGCTGGACCGAACTCCATTCCCGAGATGTATCAGTTCTCGAACGGCCAGATTGATGAACACGCCTCGATTCGCGTACAGGTCGGTAGTGCGATAGCGGGTCTCAAGTCAACCAAGATCGAACAGACCCTCAATCTCTATGACCGGGGGCTTCTGGGTGACCCGAACGACCCCGAGGTCAAACGCCGCACCCTCACCTCCCTGGATATGAACGGGATGGAAGAGGCAATGGAACGCGCAGCGCTCGATCAGGAAATGGCGCAGCACGAGAACAACGAGATGCTCGAAGGTCGCCAGATTACGATTCCGCAGTTCTATGAGAACCATGCGGTACATTACGAAGCGCACACCGAGGAACTCAAGGGTCCAGCAGCCCAAGGACTCTCAGATGAAGTTCGGATTGCGCTCATCACACACATTATTCTTCATATGAAGTGGATGAACCCCGTCGCTGCCTTCCAACTGGCTACCGACTATGGGCTCAACCATCTCATTGAATCGGGGATGATCCCACCGGCAGAACCACCTGTACCACCGGGAGCACCCCCACCACCAGGAATGGCCCCACCGCCACCACCTGAATCGGGTCTCGAATAATTGACCCACTGCACCACCCATCAAAGGAGTGTTCGACCGTATGGCAGAAGAACTACCCGACCCCACTGAGGCACAACTCCAAGACCTAAGCACGGAGACGCCCCAGGACCCTGCACCGTCCGCCGAAGGTGAGACCGCGCAGCCGCAACCGGACACGGCACAGCTAAACGATGACCAACTCGTGGAATACCGCGTGAATGGTGAAGTCAAGTCAGCCCCGTGGAAGGATGTCCGTGATGGTATTCAGCGTCACCAGGACTACACCCAAAAGACGCAGGCACTCGCAACCCGAAATCGTGACCTCGAATCAACCGCTTTACAACTACAGGCGCGTGAACAGGCGTTTGTGAAGTTGCTGGACGACCCACAACAGTTGATCAGTCTCGCGCAGGCACGCATGGGCGGACCCGCGCAGCAGCAGCAGCAACCACCGGCTCCCGATGAAGTCGCTACGTTTGGGGCAATCGAGCAGTCGGTCAATACTAAGCTGCAAGAACTCGATCAACGGGTGAATCAGCGCATCCAAGAAACGACCGCTCGTGAAGAAGCGGCTCGGCAGTATCAGAAACTCGAAGATACGTCGAATACGACCTTCAAGGCGATTTCCGACTCGTACCCTGTCTTGTCAAAGTTACCCAATGCAGAAGTGACGATTCGGCAGATAGCGGCTGAAGCCAACCCACAAAGTATCGAGGACATGATCGTTGCGATGAAAGATGCCGGAGCCAAGCTCGCGGGTGATCTGGAAACGCACTACAAAGAACAGGCCAAGGTTGACGCTGTACGCGCAACCAAGGTCACAACTCAATCCATTGAACCGGCTGGTGGCACGCCTGTCTTCCCAAAACAGAAGTCCTATGGAAGCGGGAAGAAAATTGACTGGGCCGACCTCGACAAAGATGCCGAGGCGTGGCTCGATTCTCAGATTCGTGGCTAACAGCGTGTTCAGTTTTCTATGTGAGAATCATGGCTAATATGAACCTCACAACCGCCAGCAATGTGCTGAAGGTCTTTTACCTTCCGCCGTTGCGACGGTTGTTGAACAACTCCACAATCCTGTGGAATCGACTCGAACGTCACGAGAAGTTCAACGTCGAAGGTAAGAACTTCACCGTACCGTTGCACGTGTCTCGTCACACACAGGCGGGTGCTGGTCGTGCAGAGGAAGGAACGCTGCCGTCCAAGGACTCGCAGGGGTACAACGCAGCCGTCGTACCTGCGAAGTACATCTACACCTCGATCCAGATTTCTGGTCAGGTGATTCGGGCCACCCGGTCGGATGCCGGTGCGTTTATTCGTGCCGTCCGCTCGGAGGTGACCGGAGCCGTTCGTGATACCAAGAAGTCGGCCAATCGGCAGGCACATGGTGACGGACGGGACGCCCTTGCCTATTACGTCTCGGGCTCGGGTACATCAGTCAATGTTGATGATAATCAGGGGAACGCCTACACGTATCTCCAGCCGAAGACCACAACGGTTGACTTGATCGATGCCTCGGATAACTCCACTGTCCTCAATAACAGCACCACGATTCTCGTCGGTGCCGAATCTGCTACCACCTACGCCGCGACCCTCGGTGACTCCATCTCCGGGTCCAAGGCTGATGGTGACTATTGGGTCCTTGAGGACACCCTGGGCAATCAGATGACCGGCCTCGCGGCCATCGTCGACAACGAGAATCCACCGCTGCTCTCTGGCGGACTACACGGCATCGCGGTCTCGGGGAATCCGTGGTGGCAGGCACAGGTTGTGGGTGACGATACCACCACCTACCAGGATCTGCGATTCCCGCTCCTCCAGCGGGTCTGTTCGCGGATTGCGATGAACTCGTCTTTCGACAAGGAAGACATCAAGTTCATCCTTGCGAACCACTTCATGGTCGACAAGTATTACGAACTCTGTGCGAACGAACGTCGCGCGGTGAACGTGATGCAACTCGATGGTGGCTACGAGGGCGTGGAGTTCTCGGGCATTCCCATCGTGGCCGACGTTGAAGCGTGGAACAACCGTCTCTACTTCATCGTGCCGGAAGCCCTCCGCATTTGCCGGATGAGCGACTTCGACTGGATGGACGACGACGGGGCGGTGCTCAGCCGCGTCTCGAACACGGACGCATACGAGGCCACCATGTTCCACTACGGTGACATTGCGACAGTGGCCCGGAATGCTCTGGGGCTGTTGCAAGGTATTAACCAGTAGGCTGTGTATAGATGCTAGAGTCTATTCCTTTTCTAGGCCGCACCAGAGTCCTCGTATCTAGCCTCTGTGAGGATGAGGTGGGGTCTGGAGTATTGTCATGAATAAGATTCGGAAGATTGATTCGTCCAAGACGGCTCCGACAGATGCGCGTGGCACCTGGGGGCCGTTTACCGCTGGTTTTGAGTGGGATGGCAACACGGGGGTGAACACCGCCGTAGGGCACGTCTTTACGGACAAGCCCGGTGACCTCGTCGCCGTGGCGACTCGCTACAAGGCCAGCTACGTTGAACTGTTCGATGACTTCCTCGGTGATACGCTCCGCACGGATATCTGGGGCGTGTTCAGTGGGTCTGACTCACAGGCGGTAGACCCGGTCGTCACGGCCACAGCGGGTGTCAGTGGCACCCTCTCGATGGTAGCTGGTGATGACAGCACGACGACGATGGCGGTTAATGGTACACAGATCAATGGGGATCTGAACTGGAAAGCCAATCAGGGTGAACTCTTCTTTGAGACACGCCTGAAGGTCTCCGCCATTACCAACATTGTGCTCTTCGCCGGGTTCACCGATCAGGTCGCTGCACTGGAAATGCCCTTCACGTTGTCCGGCACCACGTTGACCTCGAATGCTACCAATGCGGTGGGATTCCTGTTCGACACCGGAGCCACCACGGATGACTTCTGGGGGCAAGGTGTTGCAGCCGATACGGATGCCTCGCAAATCTCAACGAGCACGGCCCCCGTTGCGGATACCTTTATCCGCCTCGGTGTCAAGGTCGCGTCTGATGGCGAAGCTACGTACTTCATCAATGGGACCCAGGTAGGGACAGCGCAGGCGTCTGCGGTCACCGCGACGGTCGCCATCGCGCCAGTCATCGCGTTCTTCACAGAGAGCGCAGCCTCGGCCACCGCGACTGTCGACTACATCGTGGTCTCGCAGGGACGCTAATTGATGATAGTTCCGTCATGGGTGCAATCGCGCCTTCATAGGGACTTCGGCGGACGTTTTCGAGTTCGATGGACTGGGAACCGGGGTGGCGAGTTTCTCGTTGAACAGAAGCTCGCTCCCGGTCAAGTTCTTGAACCGCCGACGCGCGTCGATGGCACGTACGATACCGCTGACGATGCCTATATCCAGGCACGCGATGGCTATGGGTTCGTCTTCTCCATTCGTCCAGGGACACGAATGCCCTGTCCTGTTGATGGCACCACTCTCCAGGTGCCCATTCAGATTACCCGCGAAACGGTCTGTCCTGTCTGTCGCAAAGCCGGACGTGAAGGGCGATATCGCGCGGCCTACTACCCCATTGATTCAGAAGTCTGGATCGATCACCTTCGCTTCCTCGACCCACTCACGGGTGGGGTGCATCGCGTGCGCGAGCGAGTCCTGGCAGACAACGCACAGCGTGAGCGGAGTATGACCAACGATACACTCAATGAGGTGGATGCGGCGAACTTCGATCACTTCGGACAACTCTTTGACATCCAAAGCGTGGGATACACCGGCAAGGAACACGCCTGGGTGAGGTAACTCATGGAATACACACAAGCAGTCTCGGGGTTTCTCACCCCCTACGCCCACGAAAAGATCACGGTCGATGCCACCTCGGGTGGTGTCACCTTCACGGCAGCGACCCTGCTCAGTACGGGAAGCCTTGCCGCGCACGACCAAGGGTCGGCACGGCATGTACTCATTACCATCGAGACGGCACCCATGCGGTGGACGATTGACGGCACTGCTCCAACGGCGACTACGGGACACCTCGCAAATGCAGGCTCCGTCATCGAACTGGCGAACATCGCCGCGATGAAAGCCTTTCGTGCGTTTCGCACGACTTCCACGAGCGCGGAAATCCACGTGACTTATGAGAGGTAGACGATATGTCACAGTTCACCCCCTCGAATACAACACGCCCAGAATTAAATATCACTGACGTTGATGCCGAAGCCCTTGACGTAGCCGGTGGTGCGGAATTTGGATCAGGAAACGTCGAACTGGTTGGGACGGACGGCAAACTCAGCGGTCCACTCTCCACCACCATTATCGATGATCTGAGTGCTGCCAACCTCACACACCTGAATCTCGGGCAGGGCGATAACACCGGCACCGTCGCAGTCGCCAGAGGGGGCACCGGAGCCACCACTCTGACGGATGGTGGGGTCTTGCTCGGCAGTGGCACCAGTGCAGTCTCTGCGCTGGCCGTGCTGACTGACGGACAGATGATTGTCGGAGACGGCTCTGGCGATCCCGTCGCCGAAAGCGGAGCCACCCTTCGCACCAGCATTGGCGTCGGCACGGGAGACAGCCCCACGTTTACGGCTGTTACCGCTGGACAGGTGGATATCACCGGAGAAGGAGACCTGCGTTTGCAGGACAACACTGGGGGTCAGTATGTGGGCTTCGATGCCCCTGCCACGGTATCGGGTACCTACACCCTCACGATGCCCGCCGCGATTGGGGCAGTAGACGAGGCTTTGACGATCAACAACACGGATGGCACATTGCAATGGGCGGCCGCTGGTGGGAGTGCTGCCGGGTCTGACACACAGGTGCAATTTAATGATGGCGGCACATCTTTTGGAGGTGACGCGGGACTGACCTATAACAAGACCACCGATGTCCTGTCGGTTGGGTCTGGCGTTGGGTTTCCCGCAACGCAATCGGCATCGGCTGGCGCAAATGTACTGGACGATTACGAGGAGGGAGATTGGACGCCCGTGATCGGGGGAACGTCAGGACAGAGCGGTCAATCGTACTCGGCCCAAGTCGGCAAATACGTCAAGATTGGCAGGGCTGTGTATCTAACGTGCAAAGTGTTGCTATCGACAAAAGGGACGATCTCTGGTGACGGTCAACTCTCAGGATTTCCCTTCACGAGCGCGAACGTGACAAACCAACAAGTCGCGACGAACATCGGCACCTTCTTTTCCACCAATCAAGCGGGGTATCAGTGGAGCCTTCGCCATGACGCCAATACCGCGACTGCTTCGTGTAATGTCCTGCATTACTCGGGAGATGGCACGTTACTGACTTCCAATGATCGCGCTTTCGTTACAGGTAACGTTGACGACGATACCGGCTTCGCGTTCTCTCACCTCTATTTTGTGTAAGTGGAGATAATTATGTCGTTAGAGAAAAAAGTGATCTTGGACTCACTGGACGTAACAGCCACCGGGCATCTCCAAATCCGGCACGCGACCTATGTCGAAGAGGATGGGGTGCGAATTTCTGGGCCGTCCTTTCACCGCTATGTCTTAACTCCAGGGGATGCCCTCGACGGTCAACCCCAGCGTGTCCGTGATGTCGCGGCTGCGGTCTGGACGCCGGAAGTCATTGCCGACGAGGAAGCTGCCGCAGCCGCACGCCGTGAGGGGTAAGCAGCGATGCAGCCCCCTGCGTATGACTGGTGGATCGCCCATGCCCATGCTGACAACAATTTTGAAATCACCGGGGTCCAATTGGAAGTTGATACCTACACCTCTTCGACGCTCCCTCCCTTCCAACACGAGAGCTTCAGCAACAACTTGTCTAGGTGTCAACGCTACTTTTTTGGGGACATTAAGATTGGCGCGGTTGGGATGTCTACAGCGAGTGGGCAGTCGGCGGTAGCCCTAACGACGATCCCTTATCCGACGACCATGCGTGCCTCGCCAACCGTAACGGGTTCCATCACCGCAGTAAATGGCGTCTCTACGATTCAAACGGCTATGGGGATTGATGAATACGCAGCGGTCTGCGGCGTGAACAGTTCCACCGCGACCGATCCAAATCGCGTGTACTGGAACGGTGACGCCAACTTCGCAGCGGAGCTATAAATGGTCTTTCAGCGAGAAGACATTACGTCTGCCACATATTTCAACAAGGTTGATTCCACAGAACACGCTGGCGTGCATGTCGTTGCCAATGGCGTGACACATACTGTGCCGCTTGACCCTGGGAACACCGACTACCAGGTGGTGTTGGCATGGGTGGCTGATGGGAACGAGATTGAGGAAGGCTAAGGCTCATGGCATATAGTCCTGAAACCGGCCACGTCTGCGATGGACGGATTACCGCAACAAGCGGGAATGCGGTCACGACTGCTGATGTAGCAGGGACCGCAAACGTCTACTACACGCCCTACAAGGGAAATCGGATTGCCTTGTATGACGGGTCGTCGACCTGGAACACTCGTAGCTTCAGTGAGATTACGGTCTCGCTATCGGGAGCCACAGCCGACAAGCCCTACGACATCTTCGCCTATGACAACGCCGGGGTGGTGACCATTGAGAAACTCATCTGGACGAATACCACCACGCGCGCAACCGCACTAACCACACAGGATGGGGTGCTCGTCAAGAACGGAGTGACCACCCGACGCTACCTCGGCACCATCTACATCAATGCCTCGGGAGGGCAGACGGACGATACCACAGAGAAGCGCTACATCTGGAATTACTACCACCGGCAGTTCCGCGCACTCCGTCGTGTAGAGTCCACGGGCACCTGGACCTACACTACAGCCACATGGCGTCAGGCAAACGGCGCAGCGGCCAATCAGGTTGATGTTGTGATCGGGGTGGCGGAAACCCCAGTAGTGTTATCGCTCATCGTCGCCTCGAAAAACAGTACGGCGGCGACCTCATCCGTCAACGTCAATCGTCACGCGGCCATCACACTGGATGTCACGAACGCGATGAACCTCGATACGGTCGCGGTGCGGTCAGGGATGGAAACGGCGAACCAGATGTTCTTCGACATCAATGACCCCTATGTCCATGCATTGAATATGACGCACTACCCGGCGATAGGTCGACACTACTACGCCTGGATTGAGTCCGCCACCGCCGTGGGTACGGCTACGTGGTTTGGGGCATCCCCAAATTCCGATACGATGCAGCATGGCATGTCCGGCTTCCTGTATGCGTAGGAGCGTATAGTATGCAGCACTACCTTGACATTACTGCTCGCCTCGATGAGGCCATCCGCGCGCACGTTACCATCGATGGTGTCTCGATTGGCACCTTTGATGATAAGACAACGTGGACGGTCTGCCCTAGTGAGCAGCAGTCTGCCGCGCAGCCCTACATCGATGCGTTCGTCCCAAACCCACGGACACAGAAGTGGGATGGGTCTGCCGTCGTACCGAAAACGGCAGCAGAGACGGCTACGTTTGATGAAGATGCTGCCAGTGACCGTGCGGCTGAACGCTATACCAATGATCCACTCGTACATGCGTTGGCCGACCTGCATGGGCTCACACCAGCAGCACTCATGGCACTCGTTGATACAAAGGCGAGAGAACTCGCGTAAGGAGCAAGATGAAAATGGCAAAACCGTTTTGGCGAAGCCGTACTGTTTGGTTAAATCTGGTCGCTGCCGCCCTCGCAACATTTGCTGAATGGGACAATCCTGTTCAGGTCGCGCAGGGGCTCGCACTGGCGAACGTCGTCGTGCGGTTCTTCACGACACAGCCTGTCGCTACCCGTTGACGGTAGTACAGGTAGGCACGTGGTGCCTACGCATTATTTTGGTCGTGTGGGGGGTGTGGGTCACCCTGTCCCTCACTACCCCCGCCGACCGTTACCTCTTTGGACCTACTGGCATCGAGCACGAGGGCACCCCCGTGCGACGTGTCGACCTCTTGGACATCCTCCTTCAGAAAGCGCTCGACTAGATGCTGACCTTCAAGGACATCCAAGATCAAGTTCTGCTGTTGTGGGACAACCCCGGTGAGACCGGGAACCTGCTCACACTCATCAAGGACTTTATCAACGACTCGCAGGATATGCGGTGCGCGCAGCAACGCTGGTCATTCATGCGGTCGGAGGAACTCTACACCGTGACGACGGCCAGTGGTCAGTTGGCGTATCCTCTGGCCGAAGAAGTCCAACGCCTACACCGATTTTATAATGCGACGGAAAAACGCAAGATGGTCGAGGTGCCTGCACGTGAGTATTATGATGCCCCGCTTACCAAGTATCACTGGCACTGGGTCAAGCCGTCTCCCGTCTCCGCCCATCCTTCGACGACCGCAGCCATTTCCATCGTTTCGTCCGCTTCCGGTGACACCTCAAAGGACGTCATTGTGCGAGGGCTCGACGGCAGCGACGTCCTGACGACGGAGACGATTACTTCAAACTCGTCAAATGGCACCACAGCGGTCAACTCCTCAACCAGCTTCAAGAAGATTCTGAAGCTCACGAAGAGCGGCACGTTCACCGGCACCTTGACGGTGAAGGACAATGCTGCCAATACCATCTTGACCCTTGGGGCTGACGACTACGGGAAGGGATATCCCCAAATCAAACTCCTTGTCGACCCGGAGGCGGCGGACAGCATTGAATACAACTGCTACCGTAAAGCCGTCAAGCTCTCCGATAACAACGACATTCCCGACATTCCAGACCCCTTTTCGCGCATCCTCATCTGGGATGCGCTCCTGATGCTTGCTGCCTATGATGAAGTGCAGCCCCAAGCAGCATGGATTCAACAACAGAATGATTGGGAGTTGCGGCTCCAGCAGACCTTCCTCGAAGGCCAAACGCCTGGGTCACGTGCGCGATACATGAAGGATGTCACCTCTCGCTAATGCGCTTCCGTGAAGATTTTAATTCGTGGGAGCGTGGGGTCATCTCGGGTGGACGCGCTGATAAGATCCCGAAGGAAGCCTCGCCGCACGCGACGAACGCTGCGTTGCTCTATGTCGGAGCGACTCCGCTCACGGCAGTTCCGGCCAAGCGCCTCGGCTGCAATATCATCACCGCTGCGGCTGAGAGCGGCACCCCGGAAATCCTCGGGCTCTACCACTTCCGGCGACGGTCGGGTGGTGCGTATACCGATTTCGATCTCGTTGTGAGCGACGGCGGACGGTTCTCGAAAATCTCCTCGGGTGCGTTTGCAGCAGCGGACAGTGGTATTGCGTCTCCCTTTACATCAGGAACGCATTACCCAAGTTTCGAGACCATGAACAATCTCTGCTTCATTGCCAATGGGCAGGAGGCAAAGAAGTTCGACGGCTCCAACATCTATAACTTCGGAATCACCACTCCTGATGCTCCTTCGGTCGCAGACTCCGGGGCAGGCGGTGACCCTGATGGCACGTATGAATTTCGCCTAGCTCTCTATAACAGCAACACCGGACACGAGAGTTCCCCGAGTGATTCTGCATCCGTGACCGTCGCTACAAACACGATTACGATTACGACTACCGCTGCGAACGTCGCAGATAATACGTCTACACACGATAACCAAATTACCCACGTGCGGATTTATGCACGTGAGACTACGCTCTCCTCGACCTACTTTCGCCTGACCGACACAAGCATGACTGTCAATGACGGTGGAGCCTATGCGTCAGCGCACGGTGGATGGGCGATAGATGGGGGTGCCCATTCATGGACATTCGCTCTCACTGACGCGCAGATGAACAATCTCACCGTGAAGGTGCCGGGGTTGACGGAGAACAATCCGCCACCGTCTGGAACCATTGCGATTGCGGAGCATCTCTCACGGATGTTCGCCACAGATGGGGTCGACCTCTATTATTCAGGAATCGGCAAGCCCGAAGCCTTTGATACAACGAACGACTTCGAGCGGGTTGGCTTCGATGACGGCCAACGCATCCTTGGACTACGAGCCCTGTCGCAGAACATGCTCGGCATCTTCAAGGAGCGTTCTACGTATGCGTTGGTCGGCACCGATGCGAACAGTTGGGAAGTACGTGTCATTGACGATACCGTAGGCATGGTGGCCCAACGTAGTTTGTTCTCTGCCGAGGGCACAGCCTACTGGTGGAGCCAGTTCGGTCCCTATGCGTGGACCTCGGGACAGAGCCCGAAACCCTTGGCCTACCCGGAGTTCTCGGACAAGGTTGCCAAGGATAAGCTCAACATGGCGAAGCTCGACATCATTGTCGGCGGACCTGACGTCGAGCGCCAGCGCATTCTGTGGGCCGTACCACAAGTTATTGATGGCGCGAAGCAGACGCGCAACACAGGTATTTACTCCTACAACTATCGACTCGGCGTGTGGGAGGGTGTCTGGGACCCGATGGACGTCAGCGCTCTGGGTGTGTTGTGGGATTCGGATGATGCCCCCTTCCTGAACATCGGGAATTACGGAGGGCGCGTCTTTCGGGTCTGGGACGGGAACCAGGACGGCGCACGCACCGTCAGTGGTGGCACGACCTTCACGCTTGAAGGGACCGTCACCGGCTCGACCAACAACACCCTGACGGACAGTAGTGCCACCTTTGATACAGCAGATGCCGGGTTGGATGAACTGGCCGTCTATGCCATTTCATCGGACAACCGTGTGCAACGACGGATTATTTCCTCGAACACCGGCACCGCGTTGACGGTCTCATCGAACTGGAGTGTGAATCCGACGACGTCCTATACCTACGTCATCGCCACACCGAACTTCTGTTGGGAACTTGTCCATACGAATGTAGTGTCGTCTCCCGAGGGCTATAAAATCTCACAGCCGTTTCGACGGAAGCGCTATAAGGCTGCATTTATTACGGCGCTCTGCGATACCGGCAATCTGACGATCACACTTGAGTATCTTCTCGATAATCCAGGGCAGGTACCGACTGCCACGACCACAGTCTCGGCAGCAGATACCACACTGGCACGCTTCGGGACCGCCAAGTTCGATGAAGCCATCTTTGGTGAAGCGAAGGCCACACCCGTACGGGTTCGTATTGGTCGATCAGGACGGGCGTTCTCCATGCGTGTTTGCAATCGGGAGCCCAATACCCAAATGGTGCTGCTCAATGTCGGCCTGCAAGGGTCCACGCTAAGCGATAAGGGCTAGGATGCCCTCGAAATTTACACCGTATGCGGCGTTTGAATATGTCACGGTGACCTTTGGGACTGCCAATACGGACTACATCGTCTCGCATTCGCTCCCCGGAAACTCGGACAATATCCGATGGCACCCAGTGAGTATTGAGGGGAACGGAACGATTTACCGAGACAATAGCGCTGACCGGCAAGCCTGGGGCGATGGCTACATTGTCCTGCGCTCCTCGCTGGCGAACCACGTCTGCCGTCTCTTGTTGTTTGTGGAGCAAGCCCCATGATGAAATTCTGTGCCACTCTCTTTCTGCTGATTGCGCTCGTCCCGCTCACGCTTGGCGCACAGATTACCGTCTCACATACGTTCGCCGTGGGAGACACGATTAGTGCATCACAGTTCAATACGAACTTTACGGATCTGAGTTCCAATGCGCTCGACCGCACAGGCGGCACCATCACCGGGACCATCGCTGTTAGTACAGACGTCACGATTGATGGGGTCGATATCTCCGACTACCTGGCGACGAACGTCCTCTCACAAGATGGCGGTGCCGTTGGTGACCCTTCCTTCTCGACTGTCGGGGATACCAATACCGGGCTCTATTTTCCAGCAGCAGATTCCGTAGGGATGTCCTTGGGCGGCACACAGCGTTTCCTGCTGAACTCCAGCGGTCTTGCTATCTACGGCACGGTTGTGGTTGATGGCTCTGGAACCATTCTGGGCGGCGGCTCGACCATTCTCTCCAAAACCAGTGACTACACCGTGACAACGGGTGATGCCGGTCGGGAAGCCAGCGTGCTTGTGACCTCCTCTGGGGGCGTTGTTCGGATCACCCTCTATGCAGCGTCGGGAAACGCAGGGCGCATTCTTCACATCAAGAAACTGGTGGCTGCGAACACCGTCATCATTGATGGGAACTCCTCGGAGACCATCGATGGCGTCGTCACGCAGACCATCACGGGACAATATGGCAGTCTGTCGATTGTGTGCGACGGCTCCAATTGGCACATCTTCTAATGGATCTGATTCTGTCCTTCGCTATTCCGGTCGTGTCTTGGGCCATCTGGCTCAGTTGGACCGTCTCGCGCACGGCATCACGCCTCGTTCGGTTGGAAGAAATTTATGATAACCCCGAGGACCACGGATTCGGGACCTCGCGCACGAACCAACTGATTGAGGACAACACACGCGCAATGCAGGCACTGACGCACTATATCCGGTGGTTCATCCAACACCAGACTGGAGAACAGCCACCCCCTCCGGCTCCGCGTGCTTGATCAATTTCTCAATGACCTCATCCTGCGAGAAGGGTCAAAGGATACGAACGACCCGGACGACGCCGGAGGTCGTACGAAGTTTGGGATTTCAGAACGCGCCCACCCTGATGTATGGGCCAAGGGTCCTCCTACACGCACGGTGGCCGAAGACATTTACCTGAACCAATACATTATTCAACCGAACTTTCACCGCATTCAACCACCGTTTCTCTTTAATACCGTTGCTGATTACGGTGTCCATAGTGGGCCACTGTGTGCAGCCCAGACGCTCCAACGCATTCTGAACGTGACCGACGATGGCATTATTGGTCCCAAAACGCTCGCAGCATTGACTGCCCGCACGACGTCACTCGAAGGGGCTCGTGTGGTCAATAATGACCTCGTCGCTCGTCGTATCTTAAACATCGACCGCATCGTGCAAAAGCGCCCGACTGACCTCAAGTGGCTGTACGGGTGGCACGCGCGCATTCTCTCATTCCTGGTGTAACTGATGCCTACTGCCAACATTATTGATCAGTACGGAAAACCCAAGGGCTACGACCAAACGACGCCCTACCTCCAGCGGCCTAGTCCTGGTCCGCGACAAACACCGATTGGTGGGATGACACAACAGTCTTCAGGAGGAGGTCGCCCACAGAGTGGTACACAGACTGGCGCATTGCCTCCAGCCCCGAAACCTAGAAGAAGCGAACCACACGCTGGTTTCGGTCAGCTGCCTCCGCAGACATCGGCAACGCAGCAAGTCCAGACCGTTGGTGAACAGGGTGGCCCGGAGCCACCAACGCCACTTACCGCAGGTTCACCATATCAAGGGTGGAACCGCTGGCAAGCTCTGTATCAATCACGCACGCCTGAAGAGCGACAGCGACTTGCTGAAGAACAGCGTGTCGCAAACGCACAGGCCGGGGTGGGTGACTTCCAAGAAGGAATGGGACACATCGACCCTCGGTTCAAAGGTCCAGGTGATGCTTGGTTCCAGAGCCTCGATCCACGCATTGGCGAGGGGGGTGGCAAAGGAATCGACGACCCATACCAGTACTCGGAAATGCTGAAGTTTCTTCACTCACCCCCAAGGAATCTCGAACCAACAACGACACCACCACCTCCTTGTCCCGATGGATATCACTCAGAGCAGGACCCGAACGGCAACAGTATTTGTGTGAAAGATCCCCCCCCGCCTGGACCTGGTGGAGGACCCGGACCCGGACCCGGACCATCAGGACCACAGGTCTCTCAGTCCACTATTGCTGAGATGCCTCCGTGGGAACAGTGGAGTGGTCCTTCAACGATTTACACACCAGAGTACACACCGGGAGAAATCTCGATGGACCGGCTCCCCACCTATGACCCATACCAGTACTCCCAAACCTACAACCCGTACCAGTATTCTCAAGACGCCATCCCTGATTATCGCTACCGCGAAGGGGATATTACACAGTTCCTCTCCCCTGACCAGCAAATCGTGGAAGGACAAGTACGTGGATTGCTAGGAGACGTCATGGGGAACCGGGTGATGTCCGACCAGGTCGTCAGCCAGATGCGAGAGCAGCAAAAAGAGCAAGCACTCGCACAACAGGAAGCGATGCTTCAGGAATCAGCAGCCGGGGCTGCTGGTCGTGGCACATTCGGGGGTGGTCGACATCTCGCCCGTGAGCAGGGTATTCGTCAAGATACCGCTGATGCTCTCCTCCGCCAGTCGCGTGACCTGAGCATCCAGCAAGCACAGACCAACCGTGCAGATGAACTGGCGGCGATGGATGCCGCAAATCAGTTCCTCACAGGACAGGCCGGACGTGCAGCAGAACTCTTCCGCACAGGACTCACGGGTGAAGAGTTACGAGAGACATCTCGACAGGAAGCTGCAACCAGCCAACAGCGTGCTGCACAACTTGGACTAACGCGAGAAGAACTCCAAGCACAGGAAGGCCAACAGGCCGCGAAGTTTGGCCTAACGCGCGAAGAGCTACAGGCGCAGCAGCAACAGTTAGAATTCCAAAGTCGACAAGCCGCCGAGAGTGACCTGATTGACCGCTTCCTGCAACAACAGCAACTCTACCAGCAGGGTGAGCAGTTCCGTCAAGCGAGCGCACAGAGCGCACTCGCTGACCTCCTTGGACGGGGTGGCCTTGATGTATCGCGCATGTCTCAGTGGCTCGACCGTCAAGGACTCACTGAGCGTGGTCGTCAGTTCGACGAAAACCTCGCCCTACAGCGGTATCTCGGCACCGACCGCTTAGCACTCCAGCGCGAACGTCTCGCGCTCGATAGAGTCCTCGGAGAACAAGGTCTCAATCAAGCATACCTTCGTATGCTGTCGTAACGGTATCTAATCCTGCTCTCGTACACAAAGGACATAGGCAAATGGCAATCAGGGACAGACTCGGATCACTCTGGAATCGCTTCCCAGGTGAGACACAAGCAGAAATCGTTGGTGGCGGAATCGGCGCACTCGGCAGTGCGTTTGGTGCGGGAGAGGACCGTGAAGATGCCCTTGCCCGTGACCGCTATGTCCGGCAACTCGCCGCCTTCCAAGGACTTCAGACAAGTCCCTATTCCCCGGCAATGGGCCTGCATCAAGCGAATATGGCACGACAATTCGCGCAGGGCTATAGTCCCTTCCAGATTACGGGTGAGGGACAGGGTCTCAGGGCAGCAGGCGGGATTCTCACACCCGAAGGTGGGTTTGACGTCTCAGCCCTCTCCCCGGAGAATCTTGCAGCCGAACGCGCACGGTGGGAAGCCGAGCGCGCCGGGTTGCGCGGTGGAATGCCCGGAGAGGACGACCGCAAGCAAGGCGGTGGTTTCTGGAGCAAGCTTGGAAAGATTGGTCTAGGCATTGGGTCAGTCGCCCTGCCAATGGCGACCGGCGGATTGTCCCTGCCCCTTCAAGCTGCGCTCGGCGCAGGAATGGGCGCAGCCGGTGGCGCACTCGGCGGCGGTGGCTGGAGAGGAGCCGCCAAGGGCGGTGCGCTTGGAGCCGGTGGTGGACTTCTTGGAGGCTACCTCCGAGGCCAAGCCGGGATGAACCAGCTTCCCTCTGCTGCATCTGCACCGATGTCAGCAGGCATGGCAGGACCAGTTGCTATGGACCCATCACGAGGAGCGGGGATGATGCAGGCGTTCCTTGGTGGGGCTCCAAGAATGCCGAACATCCCACGAGATCCCTTCGCGCATCGGTCGTACGTCGTCCCAGGTGGGATTCACGGCGGATGGTCAAGAGGACCTGCACCACCACCTCTGTCTTCCAGAGGCGGGCATGTCGGTCCAAGTTATGACATACCAAACTTAGGTGGGCTGACGCAGACACTACCTCCTAATCCAAACACTGGAGTAGTGGGTCCAACCAGCACGAGTGACTTCTATTCAACTGCTGTGACCCCGGTTCCTAGACAGCAAGACTATGTTCCGGGTACAGAACCGGGCTGGAGAATAGGCCAACGAACCGGTACAGGTGGATTCTCTCGCCGTCGTGATAAGCCCATTGGTGAATTACCGCAGCCGGAAACTCCCATGTCAGACACAGCGAGGTCGGAAATAGCAGCACAAATGCGATCTAACTTCTGGGGTCGACGGTCTCCAGCAGAAATATTGAGAGCCTGGGGCAGGTAGGACATTATGGCATTTCGAGCAAGCACTGGCGTAACGGCTATCGGGAACCTGATTGCGAATCTTGGGCGGCAAAGCCGGGATGAGCGGATACGTCAGGAAGATGTTGCCCGCGAAACAAGCCAATGGGAGGCTGGACGACAGCTACAACAAGATGCCTTAGATGAACAGATACGCGCGACTGGAGCCACAGAAGCATATCGACAGGGTGAAGCTGAACGACAAGATGTACAGGACTTTCTTACTCAATACCGTGGAAGGGATATTTCTGCCGGAGCACTTCCTGACATTCCAGGGATCAAGCCCTGGCTTCAATTTAGTCCACCAATCGCTCCAGCCACAGAAGGGATATATTCCGTTCCTGAATCTGAAGCACATCGAATAGAGCAACTGCGACAAGGATGGCGATCCGGTGAAGCAGCACTAGACCGCGAGGCGAGGCAACGCGAGTATGAGGAAATGACTCCGTATCAAATCCGAAATCTTCAGCTACAACAAGATGCCGCAACGCGAGCTATCGGAAAAGACGTAGAAACAGGTGCTCAATCGAGAGCGACCGTGGCACAGAACGCAGCAAAGAATGCGTGGGGTGCATACAGTAAGTTCTATGCGGAGAATCGGATGCAAACAGACCCATTTGGAAACAAGACGATTGTCAACATATCTAATCTCCCTATCGAGATACAACAGCAACTTCAGGTTCTCTTTGACAATGCAAACGAGCTTCAAGCTCAAGCAAATGAAGTTACTAGATCGTATTTGACACCTACCGTCAACAATCCATTCTAAGGAAAGGAGGTTCGAGGAATGCCGACATTGAAACGTCCGGGGAAGCGCCCCACGAAGTATAAGACCGTCGCTGGCGCAAAGAAAGCAGCAAAGCGCACGGGCGGAAAACTCACATACCGCAGAAGTGGCTATTAGTATGGCACAGTACTCCATCAAGGAAGCGGCTGACAAGATTCGTGGGGCGAACGCCCATCTACAGGGGCTCGCTGACCAGACTGTAGTCGACCGCTTCCTTGAATCTCATCCAGAACAGCACCAGAAGATTTACGACACACCACTCCCCATGAGCACATTGGCGAGTGCGCGTGCCCGTGCGCCTCAACTCACACCGATACCATCTGGCATCCCAACGACCGAACCTGAACCCATACCAAAGACAGATGCCGAAGAGACACCAGAGTTCTCGCTTCCAGCCCTGGGACTCCGTACAATTCCAGGTATTGTTGGGTATGGTGTCGGTGGGGTTCTTGGCTCAGCCCTTGGACCCGGTGGCACCGTTGGTGGCGCGATGCTTGGTGGCGCAGCGATGTCAGGGATTGGTGATTGGCTCGCTCAGAAGGTTGAGGGGCGTGATGAGTGGAACCCGTCTGAGACAATCGCACACGGTGTACTGGGTGGGGTTCCATTTGCCAAAACCGGCAAACTGGCAATGGCAGGGCTCCAAGCAGCGGGACACGGAGCCGCAGGAACTGTTGGGTTAGATTGGGCCTCTGGTGGTCCTGCCCCGTGGGAAGACCCCATCCGAACGGCAAAGAATATCGCCATCGGTGGAACCGGCGGTGCGGTCCTCGGCGTAGGCACACAGGCACTCATGAATCGATTCCTGCGTGCTGGTGGTGCGCCACAGGTCGCAAAGGCTGTCGATGAACTCACTCCCACCCCTGACATGCCACAACGTACTGCGGCCACCATCGATGAACGCATCCGACAAACGACGGGTGGGGGTGGTGGCGGTCCTGCTGGACAAGCCCCGATTATCAAACCCACAGGTCCGACGACGACAGGACCGCCAAAATTGCGAGGGCAGACAGCAGAAGGGCGTCAAGCCCAGAAGATTATTGATGACATTGTAGAAAGTCCCGTTGAGCCCTTGGGCCGAGTTGACCGACTCATTGCCCAATCAGACGAAGCGATGAATCTGAGTGACCCCACTCGACGGTCACTGTATGAACGTGTCATGGGGAAGATTCAGGACTATAAGCTCCCTGTCCGTAACTACATCAAGGAGATTGAAAAGCGATTCCCTGAAGCGAGACGTCAACCGGGGTCGATGTCGGCTGCGGACGACATGGACCTCGAAATCGGCGGTATCTACTCCAAGCAACAGCGTGCGACGGAAACGATAGAACGGCATCTGCGAAATGTGAAGGAGGATGGGCTCAACCCCGCATTTAGGGGTATTGAAACAGATGTGAACAGACTTATTGTGCTTGATAGTATGGATCACCACGTTGGCATCCTCAATGAACGACAACTAGCCAACTTCGCAAAGGGGAAACTTGATACAACAGCTATGGATGGGGTCTTCCCTCAAGGCTTCAATGCCGAACGGGTCGTGGCTGAGCGAGTAGCCCTTCAATCCAGTATGTCACCGGAGAAGTGGGCGCAGGTAAAACTACGCGCACAGGAAATCTACGACTTCAACCGAGAGACTCTTGATATTCTCAGGGATTCCGGTCGAATCACTCCTGAATTTTACGCCAAGCTCGCCAAACGCGAAGGTGGATATACCCCACTCCTTCGCTTCTTGGATGCAACAGAACAGGGTATTCTCACCAAGTCAGCACAAAAAGCAAATCAAAGTCTTGGTCCGCTCAAAAAATTCAAGGGGTCGGAAAAGGCGATGCGGAATCCGCGTGAAGCCTCGCTCGCCTATCGACATAGCGCACTTGAAGAGGCAGGACGGAATGAGGCAGGTCGGGCCTTCTTGCGGTATCACGGCACGAGCGCAGAGATGGCAGACGCCTTTCCGATTCTCCGTGAAGCGGGTGAGGACCTTCCCGTCACCGGAAGGAACTTTGTCGCCAAGACCAAAGAAGAACTAGACACGCAATTTGGTGATGTTGGTGGCTGGAGTACCTTTTCTGTCTTTGATAATGGTATTGAGGTCAATGTCGCCGCTCCTGCATATGTGACCAATGCCATCAGTCTGATGCACCCACAAATGGCTAGTATGGTTGGCGAAGGCGCACTGGCCTTCTTTGGGGGCATCACACGCCGGATGGCAACCTCGGCAAACCTGGGATTCTCCGTTACAAACGTCGCGCGTGACTGGGTGGATATGGCGATACTCGGACGGGTCTTGGGAAAGGACAATGGCAACTTCTGGAAATTCACCAGCGAGTGGTTTTCCCTCCTTCCCCAACAGTTAAAACGTGCCTTCCGTGACCCACGCACAGCGGTCAGAGGACGGGATGCCTTTCTCCAAGCCGGGGCTGGTGGGTCCACACAGGCCATTGAGATTAACCCTCGTGGGTTCCTCAAGATTGATGAGCTTGAGAGTGCCGCGCTCAATTCATGGGGCAAAGTCAAGAACACCCTTGATCGAAAGCTCTTCGGCACGATTGAGAAATTCAGCAACGTCCTTGAAGAAAATACCAAACTCGCTGCGTGGAACATGATGACCGGGACCTCTGGTGGACGAGTCGGTCGCAAGTTATCAGATGAAGCACGCCGGAAGGTTGCGCTAGAAATTCGACGATACGGTGGGTCTCCTGACTTCGCTGTTCGTGGTTCTCAATCACGGCAATACAATGCGCTAATCTTGTTCTTCAACGCACAAATGCAGGGCATCATGCGAAATGTCCGTGGGTTTGGACGACTGACCGAGAAAGGACAACGAAAACGAGTCGGGTATTTAATGGCCGGGGTCTTGGGCACTGAACTCCTTCGGAATCAAATGAACCGTGCCTACGTAGACAGCGATGGCACACCCTCGATGGACCGCATTACAGATTCGGATGAAGAGAATTACTTCTCTTTTGTCATCCCATTTACCGAAACGATTGATGGTGTCGAGCGCTACCGGATTCTAAAAATGTCAAAGGGCCATGCGGCCCGTCCGATCTTCAACCCGGTCGCCTCCTTGATTCGGAATGCTGACCGTGAGGTGACCGAGGCAGGTCCACAACGCGGACGTCGTGGTGCTGGTCAAATTGCTGTCGATGTTGCCTCACAGTTCCTACCGGGGAGTTTTAACATTCGGACAGACAAACCTATTCTTCGCGAAGTTGCCCGTGGGATCGCCGCCTCGCTCAATCCCATACTCAAGATACCTATAGAGCAGATGCAAAATCGGCAGATGTTCAGTGATATTCCTATGGTGCCGAGACGCATGGAGTCGCTCTCCCCATCAGAGCAATATCTACCTGGAGAGACCAATCCCGCTGCCATCGCCACTGCTGCCGCACTGAAAAAGGTTGGCATAGATTGGTCTCCGATGCGAATAGAGTCAGGGATACAGAGTGCCTTCCCCGGTCCCGGTGAGATGCTTACGGGAGCCGCAGGCGCGACTGTACAAGCGGCGACCGGAGAGTTATCACCACAGGAAGCCCTTACCGTTGCCGCAGAGGAAGTAATCGACCCTATTCGCAGGCGATTCAAGGGGTCACCGGGTGACCAGCTAGACCGTGACCAACAGAGCGTCTTCTACGAAATGCTCGAAAAGTCAACCGGCGCACAGGCGTTATTAAAACGCTATGAGATGGAAGGTGACCTTGAGGGTTTCAAAAAAGCACAAGAGGAGAACCACAATCTGTTAGTCATGCGCCTTCCCCTGAATCGCATTGCGAGGAAACTTGGTCAGATTCGACGATTACCTGATGAGCAGCGGGTTCCCCTCCAACGCCAGCTTCTCACACAGGCGATGCGACTGATGAATCCGTTGACAAAAGACAATCTTGAAAAGTTCTACCGAAATTATGAGGAGCGTGACTGATGGCCTTTCCGCCCATGCCCCCACCGCCGCTCTTCCGCTTTACTGCGAATGACGGGACGGTCGTGGGTGAGCAACTAGCACGGATTCAGGGCATGACGCCGCCTGCGACAGATGAGCCCTCACCGAATGATATCCAGCAGATGCTTCGTGGGAACCTGCAACCGCCACCACCCGCAGCCCCGCCACCGATTGATGAGAACGTCATGATGGAACTTGTGCGAGACCTCGGCATCATGGGACGAGACAACCCATCAACCCCACCTATTCAGTTTGGGTAAATGCCTAACAAGATCAATAAAGCGCAGTTCGCGCAGGTCATGCAGGAGAATCCCCAACTCCCGAATGAGCCGGACCAGGATTACGGTGACCGTCTCATGTCGGCTGTGGATGTAGCGTTGCCGATGCTCCTTCGTGTGGGGGGTGCGATTGGCGGAGGACTCCTCGGTGCCGTAGGTGGTATACCTGGCATTATGGCCGGTGGTGCCGTGGGTGGGAGTGCCGGAGAAGGACTCGCACAGGCATACGAAACACAACGAGGACTCCGCGAGGAGTTCAATCCCGCGCAGATTGCCACACAGGGTGCCCTGAGTGCCATCCCGATTGGCGGACGGGTGCCGTCTATCGGACGCTACCTTATGCAGGGAGCCGGTCTTGGGGGAGGCAGCACGGTTGCGACGTCGCTCGCTGAGACCGGTGAGATGCCCTCGGTGCCCGAATTCCTCCTTGGGACAGGGCTCGGTGGTGCGATGGGTGCCGGAACCGGTAAGTTGGCGCAGCGGGGAATGAGCCGTGCAGCAATGGATATTCGTACAAAGCAGACAGCGGCTACACCCTGGGAGACCGAACTAGACCCGCTATTAGCAGTACACAAGGGAGAAGCCATCCCTGCCAGCCAAACCTACTGGAAACGAGCGCGAACGCTTAGAGACCTCGAAGGGAAAAAGCCACCGGTCCCTGAAGCTCAGGTCGAGTTCCAATATGCTGGCGAAGGGAAGCCCCAACGCGAACTATTCGAGGTGAGGGAAGCCGGTACGAAAGCACCATTTCGTTCACCACGCCTCACACCAGAAGAAAGCAAAGCAAGTCCCATCGTTGCACGCGGCTTCAAGAATATCGCCGGTCATGATAGCTCGGCCATCGCTAAGGCTCGACGCGATGCAGGTATCGGTGGATGGGGTAAATCGGCTCCAGCCGACGATGAACTAACCGACATGGCAACGCGAGGAATTGAGGGCATTAGCTGGTATGAGAGTATTGGCCCGAAAGGATACGAAAAGGTGTATGGAGCCGGAAGCCCCCATGCACGCCTAAGTGCGCGACAGATGGCAGCGACTTCTGCAAATCGTCCGGTCGCTCCAGAGAACATTGATACTGCTACCTATTTAACTGAGCGTATGCGAATGGCAGGAGGAGAAGTCGGTGCTACGCCAACTGGCATTCCGGCTGGAAAATCCGCTGAACCGAACATTCGGAAACTTGTACGTGACTTCTACAATGACGTGACACAATCTGCCACCCGTCTTCGACAGGAGAAAATCGGTGGGTTTGATCGAGCACTGACCAACCCCATAGACGTCGCATCCGGTCGTGCCATCAAACAGGGGAAGGCTGTCGTTGACCGTCACATGATGGCTCTGTATGGATTTGACCCCAGTGACCAAAATATCCTCAAATTTAACTATGCAGGAAACACACAAGGACGTGGGGGAATAGGCGAGATTGTCAGGTCTCGTACTGGGTATAAACAATTCTGGAAGGACCTCTTTACCGACAAGAATGGCACATTTCACGAGGACCTCTACAAGCAGCATACCCGACCTGCACCGAGAGTCAAGTATGCCAAAACACTACAGCGAACAGAGCGCGTCAATAAAAAGACTGGAAAAGTCACCATCAGATGGATACAAGAACCAGTGATGAACAAGCACGGCGAACAAATTGTGATCGCGCGCAAGGGAGACCGCATTGGTACGACCTACGATTATATCGCTGGTGACCTTGCACTCCGCGCACGGTCTGCGGCTGACGACATTCGCATTCCAGTGAGCCGTGACCAAACACAATCACTACGAGAGGTCATCGGACGTGACCTCAATGTTCATGAATACCAATCAATGGTGTGGAACGGTGTTCGTACAAAATCGCAGGCGGGTGGAGTCTATGAAGACCCCGCGCGGCTCATCTTGGACATGGCATCGGACCCGAATATCCCACTCCCCCTGAATCCGCGCATGGAAGCCCTTGCCAAAGGCGTCAAGCGGATACCACGCTTCATGCCGGTCAAAAAGCTGCCAAAGAGTGGCTATATTGGGATGGGCCGACCGGCTAGTGATGTAGGGGCATCCTATGGAGATATTCCGGGGATGCGGTTTAGCGGAGCCCTCCCCTCCGACCGCAAGATTGTCAATGACCTCGTCAAGAAGACTCTTACAGGCTCCCAAAAGCCGGTCCATACACGCTTACGCTTTGATAAGGGGTCTGGTGAATACATTGCTGAGACCATTTCTCCGAAGAAACCGATACGGTATATCGCCACAAAACGAGGGAAGAAACCTGACCCAAAATTTAGAAAACACGAACTTCGCTATAAGGCAAAGTATGACCCAAAACTCGATCCAAAATCAATTTCATCATCAAAGGAAGTCGTGCTGAAAAACAAAGAGGACCTCAAGAAAGAAATCACGAACTTCCTTAATGTCAACACCCACTTACTCACAGATATGACCACAGACTTCCCCTCCGCGACTCGTCCATTTCTGAGAACGACCTATAACAAGGCCAGCAAGAAAGTCCTGTTAGAGATTGCCGTAGATGACGCAAAGTAGGGGAATTGACAGAAGTAAAACCTCCATGATAAACTGGAGGTCATGCGAAAACCAAAACGCCGGATTATCGGGTGGGATATTGAAGCTACCCACCTCCGGGCAAATTTCGGGCACGTTCTTTGTATCGGGTGGAAGGTCTTTGGACAGAAGACCATCCACGTACCATCCCTGAAAGACTCCAACGGTAACTGTGGTAGCTGTGGGTCCATCAAGGACCCGATCAACGACAAGGCATTACTGGAAGCGGTCTACGATGATCTCGCATCCGCTGATGCCTGGGTCACGTGGTTCGGGAAGGGATTCGACGTCAAGTTCGTCAACTCTCGGCTCATTTTCCACGGACTGCCACCACTCCCACCTATTCCGCATATTGACGGGTGGCGCACAGCAAAATCGAAACTCTGCCTGACCTCGAATCGCTTGGCAACGGTTCAGGACTTCTTGCAGTTGCCGACATCCAAGACCAAGATCGATGGGCACCAATGGAACCTCGCGTCGTCGGGTGACCCTGCGGCCCTACGCTATATCATCGATCACTGTAAAAAGGACGTCAATGTCTTGGAAGAATCCTACGATAAAATGCTACCCCTGATCGTGGATTCACCGCATATGGGCATGGTTGAGGGGATCCCCGAAGGATGCCCTCGCTGTGGTCTGGGCGTCCTAAAAACCAACCCATCGTGGGTCTATGCGTCCGCGACACGCACCTACCAACGCTACCAGTGCATTGCCTGTGGTGGTTGGTGCAAGAAAAATAAAGCCCTCGACCGGTCTCCCTTCCTCGCTATGTAAGAAAGGAAGACGCAACTATGCGTCCGCTCACCGTCACCCTCCTGTTGCTGTTGGTCTTCTCTATTCCGGTTCCCCTTGCCGGAGCCAACTGGCCGAAGGTTACCGAACAGACTGTCGACGCACTTGTTCGTATCCAAACCTATAACCCCCACAGTCAGGATATGACCGGCATGTGTACTGCCTTTGTCATTGAGGATGGGTTGGCGTGGACAGCCGCACACTGCGTCGGGCACCCCCTCAATAAGTTCACGACTGTCGCTCCACATGTTGACGGCACGCCGGTCGAGATTGTGGGCATTGGCCCATACTATGACGTCGCCCTGCTCCGCCATGAGCGCTTCACGCAAACCAAACGTACGCTCAAGATGGCAAAGAAGTGGCGCTTGGGCGAAAGTGTGATGCTGGTGGGCTACGAGACCGCCCATACCTTTGGGCCGGTCGCGCGTCAGGGCATTGTCCATGCCATCGCCAACGAATGGCTCTCGACGAGCTTTGTCTCGGAACCAGGGAACTCCGGCTCACCGGTTGTGAACGAGAAGGGCGAGGTCGTGGGGCTCGCAGTCAATACCGCTGCGCGGGAAGATATCACCACCATCGTCACGCCGAATGCCCTAGCCAAGGTCCGTATCTTGTATCGCATCGGTCGCTAGATGAACGAAGCCCTCGGATGGATAGGTGAACTCGCTAGCTGGCTCGGTAAGTTCATCCCACGCTGGACGATTCTAGATACTACCCAGAGCGCGGTGAAGTTCCCCCGTGGACGCAACCCGAAGCTCTACGGTCCTGGTGGCATCATCTTCTGGTGGCCTGCCAGCACCATCGTCAAGACCTACCCCATTGCACGGCAAGCTACCGACCTCCGCTCACAACGCCTGCTGACAAAGGACGGTAAACTTGTCCTCGTACGCACCCTCATTGTGTATGAAATTGCCGACCTCCTCCCGTTGATGACCGAGGTCTGGGAGCCCGAGAGCACCGTTGAAGATATTGCTCTCAGTGCGGTCTACGACGTCGTGCGTGGGATGACCTATGAGGACCTACTGAAAACTACCGGGGTGGGAATCCGACTGCGCCAAGAGGCGATGAAGTGGTTGCGCCCCTATGGTGTAAAGGTCCTGAAGATGGGACTGACGGACTTGGCTCCGACACGGGTGGTAGCACTAAGTCACGATCTTCCACCTCAAACCTCCTCAGAGTTCCTGGCTGAAGAGTAATCCACAGCCACAATAACCATCCTGCCAACACAGCCCCAAGGGGAATGACCAGGAACTCCAACGCTTCCTTCCAGTTCTTAAAGATTGACATTCTGTACAAGGAACGCACACCCATCCTTTTCCTGTACTGCATAGGGTCCGTGTCCCACGTAGCACACCTCACCGGTTGAGAGGGACCGCACCTGATACCGCTGCGGCTGCACCTTCTCTAAACGCACCTCTCCACGGACTCCAGCGAGGACCATCACAAACGACGTGTGTCGTTGTGCTGCATAGCAGCGAGAGACCCCGTCCGAGATATCATCATGGAACGTCCAGTGCTGTTCTTCAAGGTCCTCGAAGGGATGCCTACCGAATCCCACACGCACCGACACCCAATTCGCAATATCAGGCGGCAGGAGGGGCATGACGGTCGACATCACCAGCTTGAATTGCTGTGACTGTTCATCCGTACTGTATTCTCCCGCATCGAAGGCCACACCATACACATCGTGGTGGCAGGACATCCCATGTCCGGTGATGAACGCGACAAGTTGCATCGCTACCGCTGCCGACACATCCTTCTTACTTCCTAGCCGGTCCCACCGTGCGGGTTCATTATTTACCGTGAAGCGCGGACATCCACCAACCGGAACATGTGCGTGCCACGGCTGGCGCACCGCGCGCCACTGCCCTTCTGCTGTAGTATCCAGCCGAGGGTAGTGGATAGTGGTCGCGGTCGCATCCGAGAACTCGTTAATCTCCCGCAGTTGTTCCTCAATCGGACCCCACTTCGTCCCTGAGATGGGTGCAGTGATGGCAAGGGGCGCATCCGAGTGCTCACGGAACGTCGTTGCGAGGCAGCGGAGGTCGGCAAACTGCCAGTTGTTGTGCTCATGCCGTCCCTCGTTCCCGATTTCTGTCAGAATCACCTTCTCCCGATTGCGCTGAATCATCTGTGCCATGATGCGCGTATAGTGCTCGGGATTTGGAATCTGATACCGTCGCGTGAAGAGGGTAATTTGCGAGCGCAACCCTCGTAGTGCGAGTGCGGTAATGGTGCCCTCCATCATATCGATATAGTTCGGAATATGCGCCGGGTCCGTTGCGCCTGACCAATCCATCGCCCCAAAAATACGAGCGTAGGAACACCCACTCTGGACTGCCCAGAGCGCGAATCGGTCCAAGTGGTCAGGATTGTGACGGTAGGCATATGGAGCCCAAAAGCACGATACACCCAGTGCCGGAAATGGACCGACGTCATCCCGAATGGCACGTGAGTCAATCCGAAGGTCTCCGGTCATCGGACGTACATCATCCCCATAGGTCGGCGCAGGCTGAATCGAGTCAAGAATAGATGAGAGTCCACCGAAGCGGTGCTGCTCAAATATCGCGCGCCACAATGCCATATTGTGGAGCCCCACATCGTTCGGGTCTCGCCCAACAGCTTTCAGCCGACCACGAATCGCCTCCGTAAAACTCTCAGGATTCCGAATCAGCCGAAGAAACGCACTGTCCTCGTGCGCGTGCTGAATCCACCAACGATAATCAGGAGGTTTCATAGAGTGTCTCCAAATACAATAATCAACGCACACGCCAATAGCACTACAAGCAGGAATCCAAGCATCACATAACAGGACTGTAGGTATGTCACCGGAGCCACTCATCTACGTGGCGCGGGGAGCCCCAACAATCTCCAGGTACCTCTTCGCAATTATATAGAAACTGCACCCACCCCTTCAGCACAGCCACATTCGCGTCATCTGCACGTCCCACAGCCCCGACGAGGTCGTTCGACAGCACCGCAGAAAGAAAATGCCCTGGACGTAGATGGTGTAGCACATAGCGCACAATAGGCTGGTGCATGTGCTCCGGTAGGTGAAATCGAATTGCGTCGTTGATGAGAATCTGCTCAGTCGTCATGTGTTCTTCTCCACGTGTTTTAGAATCTGATACACCTCATAGCCACTTAGGACAGCATACGTTATCACATTCACCCTATGGTGCTGAAGACGTCGGTTTCGATATTCTCCCAGATTATAGAGAAGCGCTGCTGTCGTAAGTCCGAACAACCCAATATGCACGCCTGCCTTGAATCCCTCACTAATCACGAGACAATCGCCCCACCAATAATGCATACCGGAGCCAGCAGAAGCGAGCCTAGCAGAAGACAGAAGACCAGTACGATCACGAGTTCAATCATCCCACTCAACATGGACATGGTTTATCTCATTGATGACTTGGTAGGGTGGTCGGAGGACGAGAGTGAGCCAATCGGCCAACCCAGTAATGTCTTGAGGCGTGTCCAAATCGATGGCGCGCGAGGCGTAGTGAAGTGATTGTGGCGAGGTGTGGATGTGGTCATTGAGGCTCGTAACCCATAATTCCTCCCCAGTGACCTCGGCCCATAGCATGGCGGACGCGAGTGCAAACGATGTCTCCGTGGATAAGCTGGTGTAGTCAACTGGAATACCTCTTAGCTCGGCCCATTGGACGTCTCGGGTAAGGGTAAAGGGAGCACAATGCCGCCTTGCGAGAGTTGTTCCTGCATGGGGCGTACGATCTCCATCACTTCAAGATGCTGCTGGTCGAAGCGCTGGTTCTGCTCCAGGCGCGTTTCGCGTGTTTGCCACACAAAGGCACTAAAACAGAGAAAGACGAAAATCCAGAGAATAAAGTAATCAATCTTGTATTTGTCCATTGGTCTCTCCTCATTAGCAATTCATATAGCATAGCATAAAAATTAGGGATGCTGCAAGTTGTAGGAAAAAACACCTCTTCGTCATGTATCAAAGGGCAATTCCATCTGGACCGGCTCTCCATCGGGAGCCTCTTCACGCAGCACCTCATGGAGGTAGCCTTGTACGTTGAACAGGAGCGCACAGAGTGACTGAATCAAGGCGGCATTCGACGTACGATACGCCCGGTGTAGAGACCACCATTCATGGAAATGCCGCCATGCCGATTTTATATAGGCATTGCGAGGAATTCCCTTTTGCCAATTATCCGAGGAACGTAACCGTCCATCAGCTTGCTTGCGATTCTGGTGCATGTAGGCACCAAAGGCACGCACGACCTGGGGTGAGAGAAAACCCTCGTAGTCCGGCTTATTCTCATCAGTATCGCGTGTCGCTCCGGTTGTGAACTCCCTCATAGTCCTAGTTCTGCCCAGTAATGTGCGATGGTCGACACGCGCGTGACGGATGCCGGAGTGGATGCCTGATTCCACGGACGGTCCAACAAATAAGCCCGACAGACCTCCGCAATCGGTCCCACATTCGTCAGGCAATCGTCCAGCATGGCATCAAGGCCAAGCGCACTACAAACTTCTACTTTCTGTCGATTCGGCACCACGATTACAGTCGGACAATACGACCCCTGTCGAAGCAGCCAATCCTCGGTCTGCCACTTTGCTTTTGTGCCTTCGCGCGCTGTGACGAAATAAATGTCATGGCCGGATTCGGACAGGCGTTCGGCCACGAGGAGTTGCTCGCATGTATCGTCATAGGGCTTAAGGGAGAGCCAGAAGTCATCCGACGCGCGCAGTGTCTCCCATGCCGTGCGTAACTGCTCAGTCGTCACCCCATACTTTTGCGGCCAGTCCCACACATCCGGCACGAAGGTCTCCGGCACCATTGGCAACAGTTGCTTGAACGCAGTGTTGAACTCCGCAAACACGCCATCCACATCAATTCCTATTCGCATTAGTGTGCCATCCCCGTCACCGTCATGATCACATCCGGTGTCACATAACTTCGTCCTCGACATTCAATACTCATGATTTCAAAATCAGTTATCTCTCGTTGTTCCGGTATACCGGAGTCATTGACCGGCTGTCCCTCCTCATCGACAGTCATTTCGTGAAGCATCGTTTCCTGAACACCCTGCTTGATAAACATGGCGAGGTCCATTAGATCAATTGCCATAATGTTGACCATGCCCTTGACCAGATGTCCGTCAATTTCCCCTGAGAACGTCACCGTGTAGAGCTTACTCGGCGTGAGCTTCACGGGTCGACCGCTTTCACGAATGTCATATCTGCCCATGTCTTTCCCACCTTCACCTCGCACCCAATCTGCAATCCCCCACACTGTGGAATGGGGCGCGTCATGATATCACACAGCAGTGCAATCGCTTCCTCGACACGCTCCTTTGGCACATCGAGCAGTTGGGAATCGTGGACGTGCCCGATGGCACACATATAGGGACGAGCCCACGACCGCCCAAGGCGGAGGAGGTTCTCCCGCTGGAACATCGCGTTGGAGAGCTGCGGCAGGAAGGCAATCACGGCATTGCCGTCTTCGCCCACCTTCCACTCGTTGGTTGAGGTCTTTGTAAAGACCTGCCAGTAGTAGTTGCGAATGCCCCACGGACTTTCGAGGTAGCCTTCCTTCCACGCCCGACGTCGGAGGTCCCGATGCCACTGTGCGAGTTCAGGAACCGTTTCCATGAACTTGTGGATTTCCTCGTGCGCGGCACGCATCGAAGGAAAGATATCAGGGAAGTCCTCGTAGAGTCGCCTCGCGGTCATCCCATAGGCCACTCCATGCGAGACTCGCTTCTTCCGTGCATAGAGGAGCGCATACTGCGGGTCGTTCTTCACCATCCGTTTGTTCTCCGGGGTGAAGGGAATCCCGAGTTCCTGACAGGCGGCATACGCATGGATGCCCTGCTTGGCGAGCGCAATGAACTTCGGCGAGCGCATGTAGTAACCCGAGAAGACCGATTCAATCGATGAGGAGTCCGCCTCGACGAACACACACCCCGGCGACGGCACGATGAGCCGACGAATCGCATCGGCATAGGGCACGTCGCCCCGGTGCGAGACGTTCATCAGGTTGTGTTCCTGCTGTGCGAGGCGAAAGGTCTCGGGCGAATGGGTATAGGTGCCGTAGATTTTCCCGTGCGTGTCAGGAACCCACGCATCGACGTAGCGGGTCTTCGAGGTCTTCAGCTTCTTGTAGTCACGTGCGAGCCGGTAGATGGGATGCGCGGTGTAGCGCTTCGCATTTTTTTTCAGTTGCGTTTCGTCCATCGTCGGCGCACCCGACGTCGGGCTCACGTTGCCGACCGTATGGTGAAAGTGCTGCGCGTAGGCAATCATCTGCTGTGAGGCGTTCGGATTGAACGGCAGGCGGACGTCCCACTCATCGTAGGGCTTCAGCCGCTTGACGATATCAGCCTTGTAGCAGGGATTGAGCGGCACCCCCTGCTTGCCTCCCTTGCGCGCCGTGTGCCCGGACTTGGTCACCGGCCACGCTTGACACTGTGTACAGACACCTTGGAGGCGTTTGGTCGGCACGACTTCGAGCGGCAGGTCGGTATCTGGTTTCTTGACATAGTGCTTCGTCGGACGAAGTTCAACTGGGATGAGTGGCTGAATCTCCAGTTGGAGGGCATCGAGTTTTTCTTGCATCTCTATGCGGAGTGCATCCTGCGCCGTGCAGTCGACATGGATACCATGCACTCGGCCCATGTCCCAGAGGATGGGGTCCAGCGCATGAACGTATTCCAGGTACACATCTACGAGTGTTCTCATTAGTGTAACACAGGCTGTTCGCGCATCGCGGCCATGATGCCCATCATATTAACCAGCGCGGCATCGGCATCAACGCACGAATAGAACGTCGGTTCATCCTTGGAGAGATGCTTCCAGGGGTGGAGATGGTCACAGAAGAAACTGGAGACGAACTCCAGACTTCGGGGGAGGTAGGGCTGGAGTACATGCCATGCGTTCATCCCATCGTGAATGTCACCCACGGGTGTCACACCGACACGCTGCACTTGGGGAATGTCGAACGCTTTGACGTTCCATCCGACCTGCTTGCGTCCACTTTCAAGGAGGCGACGGATGGTCGGGAGGTAGTCAGGGAGCCACGGCATCGTAATCGCGTAGCCGGGACGAAAGGCGAACGACACCCGCAGAATGGTGGTATCGATGGTCTGGTCGAGCTTGGTCTCATCCTCGGCGTCCATCTTGTAGGGCGTCTCAATATCCCACGAGAGCCACTCGGCGTCGGAGTCGAGGAACTCCTGCGCGAACTGGTCCGCACGTTCGGGACTCGGGTTCAGGACGTAGTGCGTCTGGAGCTTCGTAAAGCCCTCACGGGCGATGCGAATGGCCTTCCGTAAATCGAACACCACCGGGCCGGTCCACTTCGAGGACGACTTCGACTGTCGCCGGGGCAGGAGAAAGCTCGGGTCAAAGGTCGGTACGACGGGAATCCCGTGGACGTTGTCTGCGGCGACGAATCCACGGTGCCGGGAAATGCCACTGTTGCCGGTCAGCACTCGCATGGGGAGATTCCCCAGGGTCACAATGACCTTGGGTTGCACCCGGTCAACTGTCGCATCGAGGAACGGCTGACAGTGGACGATGGCTTCGCGTTCATATTCTGCTCCGGCGAGCCGGTTGTTCGGCGGACGGCAGTGGATGATGTTCTCGATGGTGCAGGTCTCACGTGAGAGCCCCGCACGTTTGAGCAGAATGTCCAGTTGCCACCCGGCCATCCCCGAAAAGAACGTCCCGGTGCGCTCCTCGGTCTCCCCAAGGGCTTCTCCCACGATGAGAATACCGCTGGACCCATCGCCATCCGGCCACCCGAAACCCTGTCCTCGACTGTGTAAGGGACAGCCATGGCAGCGTGCAGGTTTTCGGTAGGGAGCGGACTTCGGCTTGAGTGGATAGACGCTAGTCGTCGAACGCGCCTTTGTCTGAGGCGCGTTTCTTGGGGAGGGTCTGTTCGATGGCATCGAGTCGGTCTTTCAGTCGTTGGACTTCTTGTGACAGACGATAGAGTCTGAGATTCATGTCCTGTAACGCAGTATCAACTACAACCATTCCCGTATCAGGCCAACGAGTCCACGTGGTTTTGGTCAAGAGTCGCAATCGCCTCGCGGAAGGCACCCTCTTGGTCTATCGTATGCAAATATCGCATGGTCATCTGGATGCTCTGATGTCCTAGAAGGCGTTGGATGGTCGGGAGCGGCACTCCTCGTTCTAATAAGCGGGATGCAAATTCACGACGCAGGTCATGGAAGCGCAAGTTGTCAATATGTGCAACCTTCCGCCCACGGTCCCACGCGCGGCGGTCCCACTGAAAGAGTGGTCCTCGCTGCCCGACCACCAACTTCTGTACCCGTTCCGTGAGCGGAACACGCTGCGCCTGACGATGCTTCTGGACAGCAGCAGGCACAATAAATGTATTCTGCACGACATGCTGGTCTGTCAAACTGAGCAAGGCTCCTCGTCGCAATCCGGTGTCCAGTGCCGTCACCACCAATCGTTGCAGGGACGGTGGACAGACGCGCAGCAGCCGTTCCTCTTCATCCGACGCCAATCGACGGGTGCGGTGAAACTCACGCTCGCGCCGACCAATTGTCAGGTGCGGTATCTGGAAGCCTTTACGCTCAGCCCATCGGAACATTCCCGAGAGGAGGTCCCGGTGCCGGTTGCGCGTGGCGGGGCTCACCGTTTTGTAATGGTCCGCAAGGAGCGTTTCGACGTCGACCGTCCCGAGCGGTATGCGATGCAGATGCCGTTCCCATTCGCGCAGACGGTTGGCATCAGTGCGCGCGGTTGGACGGTGGATGTCTAGATACTCGTGACGGTATTGTTTCGAGAGCGCAGAAAAGTGAAACGGGGAGGAGGGAATCCCTCCCCGTTTCGTGTCCACAAACGCCTGCTCTACAGCCGCTGCCCGACGACGAGGCAATGACCCCGGAGGAGAATTCGGGAGCAGGTCATTCACAGACAAGTGATAACGCTGGCCTGCCACGACTCGGTCCATCCACCACAGGTGGTTGCATATTTCCGAGTCGGGACAGACACAGCGCTTGTGAGCCACTAGTCCAAGCTGACGAGCGCAGCATCCTTGGACGCAGGTACCACACTTTGAATATCAGCACGAGCTTCACACTTGTTACCAGCCGGTGACGTCCACTCAGGGACCGCCGCACCATCCACCTGTGGGAAGTTCCTCTCTCCGCGACACGTATACTTCTTGTAAATCTCACGGAGGTCGGTCTGGTCAATCGCTTCACGCCCACCCTTGGCTGCAATCTCGGTGCGTGCGCCATCGCCATCATACGCAGACCATGAGAGGCGTGCGCGGAACGTCTGCCCCGAGTCCACCATCTCACCGATGATTTGAAGGGCTTCCCGTCCTGTCGAGAACGTGCGCGTGTCGTCGAATGCTCGTAGGAGGTCATTCGCTGCACTCATTCCCGCACGAGGACCAGATTGGATGGGCTTGGTCGAGAACCTTTTGAACGGATAAACCACCCGTCCCTGCTCTTGCTCGGGCTCCTTAATCTCCAACTTCTTGAGCAGGAGTGTGGGGTAGCGACCATCCGTCTTCTTGATGTTTCCATCCACGTCCTTGTCGAGGTCGAGGTCCAGCGCGCGGACGCGATAGAGCCCGGTCTTCGGCGGACGGGGTGGAAGGGGGTCGACATACGACTCGGCTGAAGAAATTCCAATATCCTCCAGGTCGTCTGTCAGTTGGTCGAGGTCGAATTGTGTCATGAGTCTCCTTTATATTGAGTACGGTAGTGTATCAGTCCGTTTGGTGAAGGTCAAGTTTGCCGACATCGCGGTAGTAATCGATGATGCCATCGCCGGGAGCCGACGACGTGTAGTAGAGCTTCGCCCCTTCTGCGCGCGTCCCGGCTCGGTATTCAGTCATGTCCTTACCGTCCGGGTCATAGTGCGAGCGCGTGTAGATACGGAACTCCGGTTCGAGTACGGCAATGCTCTGCCCGGTGGTGGCGTCCTTCGTACGCATGTTGACCGGCATCGCCGTATCGAAGTGGAGTGTCGAGGCGAAGTCGCGCGTGATAGTCGATGCCGCCGCCTTCGAGGTGATGTCCGGGCCGACGATGCGCTTGCCCTGGATTTTCCCGTGGTCGCCCGTCGTGCCTCCTTCGGTCGTATCAGGGGCTTCGGTCGGGTGCGCGGTCCAGATGACCATGCCCCGGAAGCCCTGCGAGCGCCGGATAGCATCGCGCACGGCACTGTGTGCCGCCATGTGATGGAGACCAGCGGGGTGTCCGTGCGTCGTGAAGTCCTTCAGCCCAGATGGGACGCGCTCCTTCTTGTCGATGGAGATGAGCTTCTCGCCTGCGAGTCGCACTCCGAGGGTCTCCCCGTGCGCGACTTTGTCCGCGATGCCGCCCTCAATCCCACTGAGTAGCCAGTGCTTGATAACCGTCGCGCCCTCGTAGATAACAAGGGCGTGTGACTGTGCATCGAGGAAGTCCTCGGTCGGAGACTCCCACTTGCCAGCCGTGTTCGGCCAGAAGTGCGCCGACATGCCACGTAGGACTGTCAGGGGATGGGCAATGGACCCGAAGTGGACAACTTCGACGATGCCCTTGTCGATGAGGCCCGAGGTGTAGTAGGTCTCGACACCGGCATCGCCGGAGTAGAGGCGTGTCTTCTTGCCGGTCTTCTCGTAGAGGTGTTCCGCGAGAACACAGAGGGCTTTGGATTTACCTTTGTGCGAGTGACCGTAGAACAAATCACTTGTGGGTTGTGTCGTCATTCGTCTCCTTTTTTATCTTTCGGTGTAGTAGATGATACAGCATCCCAACCGCGATTTTTAGCCACTGCAGCTTTTTCATTGGATACTCGCTTTACTTGACGATACAACCAGAACCCCTCGGGTGAGTCATAGGGACCGAGGAGTTCACCTTTCGTATGCCCACCATTCTTCGGTGGAGAGTCACCCGACCAGACGATTTCGGCTTCGGTGCCATCGTCAAGCCGGACCTTTCGCTTGCCCATGTCGCTCCTTCTTCCGCTGGTCGACCCACCGATAGAGCATGAGTGCGGCCAGACACGGCTGTACCAGTGTGTCGAGAGGAGGCACCTTCACTGCCTCAAATGGTTCGTCGTCAGCATCTTTCGGAAGCCGCACAATCCATCCCCCTGCCGTCTGGTATCCTTGTTCATGGAGCGCGAGCCGGTAAAAACAATTCTGCAAAAATGATTCTTCGTACACTCTTGCGCTTGTCTTGTAGTCAACAACACAGAGTTCACCATCAACCTTAGCGTAGAGGTCCAGCGTCCCGGCGTAGCCATGTAAGAGCGAGGCGACTTGTTCCTCGGACAGGATTGGTGTTAGGTGTACCGAGTCCCGCCACTTTCGCCAATGGCGAAAGGAACGCCTCGCCTCGCGTGTTGTGAGTTTAGGTGGCATGGCTTTGCGTTTCTTGCTGAGTTCTCCAGCCATGAACCAGTCGATCAGGTTATGAACTTCAGTGCCGATAGACGCTGCCTTCTTCAGGAGTTGCTTGTGCGCCGGGTCTTCGAGCCCCTGCTTGAGGTCTGTCACGAAGTCCTCGGCAGGAATGTACTCGGTAAAGGTGTCCTTCAACCGTTGGTAAATCCGTCCAGCAATCGTGACCACATAGGCACGCTCGTGGCGGGCTGCCCACGGAATCAGGGCAGGCTTAGAGATGATGTTAAGAATAGTCGTCACTGATGGAAGCAGGAGTCCAGCGGTGGATTTATAATAGCGTGAGCCGTATTTATGAATGCGTTGCATCATGAGTCCAGGCCATGCCAACTAAGATATAGAGGAGGGTCGAGAGGCTTTCGAGCACATCGCCTTGGGCCATCTCATCAATGAGGAGCCCAACGACCAGTGTTACGACAGCAAAGATGCGCGGACCAAGCATCCTAAAAGAAGATGTGCCACCCCGCCAGCAGAAACACTCCGCCTACGAGGAGTGACAGTCCCATTACAATCGCGGTATCGATGAGGGGCTTATGCTCCTGAATCATCCAGTCGATGAACCCAAAGACCGTCACGCCGACAACGAGCCCGATGATAAGGTCATGCAGTGCCATCAGTAATTCCATCGTCTGTAGATACTCCTGTATCATGGCTTAGCCTTGTTTGAGGAGTCGCTCGAAGACGAGCTTCGCTTCGAGGAAGGCGCTGTGGACGACTTTTGGGGAATAGCGGGTGTGACCGTCGTGGGTGCTTGTGAAGGAAAGCGTACCGACTGGCCGTTCTTCGACCCGTACTTCAGTATTAGTGTACATGCAGTCAGTTCTCCAAAATTGAGCGCGCGTGCTGCAACACGCTCGGGGTCCGACGACCCGGTTGAGTAAGCCAGACTTCCCGCAAGCGCGTGCCCCGTAAAATACTGCACAAGGGACAGGTAATCTGGATGATCGTAGGGGATATTTGTCACAGGCACTCCGTCGTGGTAGACCTAGAGTCTACCACGAAACCCATTTGGCAACAAGTGAGAATCTGTGGTAGACTACCCGATGTCTTGTGACTGCCTTCCACTCGACAGACGAATATCTTACACGCACGCTTCCTGAAGAACGGTGGATCATTAAGCACATAATTCCCAAAGGGGGATTAGTGACGCTTTACGGGAAACCGAAGTGCGGGAAGTCGTTCTTTGCCTTGGGGCTCGCCGCAGCGGTATCTGACCATCACCCGTATTTCCTCATCCCACAATTCACTGTGGACGTCCCAGGACCGGTGGTCTTTCTCCAACTGGATACCCCGCCGTCCATCTGGACGGAGTATATCGAGGGTGTGGTTGGCGGGGGTGACGTGCTCTCACAGGTGTATTGGGGTGACGCACTCGACGTCGACCACGGGCCGTTCGACATTCTGAAGGAGCAGCACATTGAGTGGCTACGACGTGCAATTCGCCAGATCAACCCAGTCCTGCTAATCTGCGATTCCGTGCGTGAAATGCATCGGGCGAACGAGAACGAGAGCCACATGATGGCAACGGTCATCAGCAACCTCCGGCGTGCCGCCGAGGATACCGCCGTCATGCTGCTCGCCCATGCACGAAAGTCGCTCGCTGGCGGGATGGTGAGCTTTGAGGACATCATTGATTCAGTGCGCGGGTCATCGTATCTCGCTGGACGAGTGGATATCATGATGCGGCTGCAAGATGGTATCTCGACGCGCGCGAAGCGTGCTCCCAAGGAGTTCGCCTTCCGGGGCCGGACCAAGGGCATCGGGGATGATGTCGTGAAGCTGTGGCAAGACACCGACACTGGTTTGCTGCATCTCGACGAGCCCCGGCATACTCTGCTCGATTACCGCTTGATACGCGAAGCACAAACACTCACGCAGAAAGAAGCCCTCCGCCGGTTGCAGGAGCACGGGGGCATCTCAGAGCGCACAGCCTACCGGCATCTGGAAGCACTCGGGCTGACGCTCCGCTAGTCTCGTATCTGCCAGTCTATTTCGTTCTTGATTCGGCGCATTCGCTGGACCTCAATAATGATACCGCGACGAGAGCGCATCACAGTGAGCACGCTCTCGTGCATCGATGTGAGGAGTTGGATCAGTGTTTGTCTCCATCGCGGTCGCCCACGATAGAGCGCAAGGATCAGAAAATTGAGAGCATTCGCTACTGCTCTGAGATAATCCTTATAGATGTCGGAGGGGTCTTTGCTCGATGTCATCGATATCTTACGCTTCGGCTTCACCAGTAAATCGGATGACTCGGCATGGGCTGTGCTTCGGTTTCTTGCCACTCACGCTCCGTGATGTGAAAGGTCGCCGGTAAGGGCACGGGGCACTCGTCTCCCGCCTCGAACGCCTCGATGACCTTCCGCAGGTCGTCGGACACCGCATACTGTATGGGGAGGTCATGCAGGGTCTCGCCAAACGGGTTGCTGGCTTCGATGTAGGTCGGATACACATCGACCTCATGCCAGTCCGAGTGCGCTCGAACCGCATGGCCGAGCGGCGAACTGGCGGTAATTTTCCCGTCCTTCCAATGCTCAGCAGTGAGGGTGATCTTCATCTTGTGCATAGTTTAATCCTTTAATGCTATTGAGTCGTTTTTGGACGTTCGTTGCTAGGTCGTACGCGGAGCGGTCCACCACATGACACCAGAACGCTGTCTGGTTCGGGCTGAGCAGCCAGTGTCGTGCGCGTGCGATGCGTGATGAGTCGTCAGTGGTGAGCTTCGGATTCGGCTTCACCTCACCCTCATTAAAAAAGCCAGGAATCCGACCATCGCGGAGTGCCTGTAGGATGACCGACTGCGCGAGCGCGACATGCCCATCCGGGCCGCGACGGTCAGAGAGCCGACGTCGTCGCCCCCGTTGACTGATTTCCATGCTCATCTTAGTGGACCTGCTTCTCGGAGGAGTAGTCCTCGTCGGATTCGGTGATATCGATGTCTGTCAACTTGGCGAGTGTGACCATACAGAGCGCGACGAGGTTCATCAGGTCTTCCATACAGTAGCGAATCTGTAAGTTCGTCGGTGTCCAGTCCGGGTTGTCCGCATCGTACGGATTCGTCACGTCGTCTTTGCATCGGACCTGTCCTATAACTCGACGCGCTGCATCCTTCAATGTTTCGTCTGCCATCAAAGCATCTCCATAAAGATGACGAGGATATCTGGTGATTCTCCTCGCCGGTACTGGGACACAGCACCAGTCCAGTTATGCTCCTCAAAAGAGCGCCCACCCGAAATGAGGAGCAATCCTACGCCGCTGTTGCCAGATGCGCGCGGTTTGCCAGCCTGCTGGCTTGCAGGTCGAGTGCGACGCGCTGGTCTTGCCAGCCGGATTCCTGACTCAAGCGTGTGAGTCCTTGAACAATGCCCCACGTAGAATACGGTGAGGCAGGCTCGTGCTCCTCACACACCTCGTAGGCGGTGGTTGCCATACGCTTCGACAGTCCGATTTTTTGCAACTCGTCAATCACACCTTCTTTAGTGTGCGCGAGTTGATGCGTCGTGATCGCATCGATGATCGCTTGGTCTCGACCATTGTCTGCGGCGGTCCATGATACGGCAGTGTCAGAAATTGCTCTGATAACATCCCTGACGACGAAAGACCCGACGTGTCGGCGGCGAAACCGTCGATCTACGACGGCAGAATAGAGGCACATATTTCCGCAGACCCACCTATATAAAATCCGATCAATGAAAACGCTGCTATTTCCGACCTCGCTGTTTCTGACTAGGAGCCCCTTGAAGAGCGTGCCATCCTGACCAGCCTGCGACAAGGTCTTGTCCTCAAGGATGGACCCGCCGTTGACCAAGAGGAGCAGGGAGTCGCGGTCGCCACGGTAGGCACCGTCCGGCTTGCGGTCCCAATTCAACGGGAGCTTCCACTCCGAATGAGCAAAGGTTTTCTGGATTGTGCCATAGATATCGGCATCCCACGCCCGACCATAGGTCGTTGACGTCCATGCGCGTATCACGGGCATCAGCGTGTCACCGTTTCGCACCAGCAAGTTCGCACCCTCGCCCACGGTTGAATTGTCGATGCCGTGGTTGAGACAGCGTGCTGCAAGTTCAGCGGGGATTGAGCGCATGTAGCTTGCCGGTATCTTGAGTGCCCGACATGCCTGTCCGAAGCTAAAATGAGTGAATCGCCCAATGCCGCGCGGTGAGGCAATCCGTAGTTGCTCACCATGCAAAGCGGATTCGGTCACGATGGCACGGAGGTCCTTCAGGTTGTAGGCACGCTCAGCCGATGCCTCTTTGTCGGCCTGTGCGTTTTTGACCAAGGCGTCGAGCGAATCAAATCGCTCATCAGCCGGTCGTGCGAAGTACTCACGTTGTGCGGTAGTGATTTCGGCCATGTATCGTCCTTTCGTTATAGGGGAGTGTAGCAAATAACTTTCTATTGTGCAAATTATTTTCTTCGTTGGATATCGTTACCCGTCCACATTAGACTAGTGTCCATTAAGGTAGGTTCACATCAGACCAGTGCCCATTAAGGTAGGACTGTCCGTACTCGACCACCACTTTGTCATCTTTTTTTAAACAGATGTATGGGGTGACCTCGAAGGTCTCGGGCATCTGTATAGAAAAGTCATGACGCTCAGCCAACCGACCGAGAAAAATCAGCGCTTCGGCGGTGCTGTAAAATTCCATGATCGGAGGGTAGCGCTTGTCTATCTGGGTCTCGTGGAAGACCAGTCGACTACGCATAGGTCACCTCGACCATGTCATCGAGGTTCAAGGCTACGCACAAGTCCTCAACGGCAGCACGCTCGACGACAACACCGGTACCCCATCGTTGGAGCCGATGCCAGTTTTTGACGTGTCTGAGTGCCCACGTCTTTCCGGTGGTTGTCCGACAGTCGACGACAACGAGATTCCCTCTGCCCTTAATCTTCGTCACCATAATGTCACTACTCATCGTCGTCATATCTCCGTTTCTTCTTATGCTTCGGCTTGCGCTTCGGCTTCGGCGTCATCGGACCACCAGTTTGCTTGGGAAGCGGAGCACGGAGTGCCGCAGCGAGCGCCACCCCCATGCTCCCCAAGTTGCTACCGTTAGACGGTCGTCGTGGTGTCTTTAGCACGGGCTAACTTTCGTCGTTGGAACGTCGTCATATAGACGTCTTGTAATCCCAAGCGGTTGATGATGCGGTCCAGTGATTGATAGTAATTCAGTCCAAGTAGGCGTGTCGCATGTTTCCGGTTGTTCTTTGTGGTTAAGAGTGCGCGCTCGACGTAGTGCTGCTTCACCGCTAAGACAACCTTATGGAGGGAAAAATTCCCTCCCAAGGATTGATGCAGAATTTGGTCTGACTTGAGGATACGCACTTCCTCTTCCAGTTCCTGCACGCGAGCTTCAAGATTGGTCGACCTCGATAATTCATTCCGCAGACACAAAGCTAATCCTTCTTCTATGTTCGTTCGTTCAATCATTCAGTTCCCTCATCCTTTCGTAAGAAGTATATACAGAACGACTAAGTAATGTCAAGTGTCTCCAATAATGTTGAGGCATTAGGTGTCCTCCAGATTGCAGCGGTTCAAACTTCATCATGAATAAATGACATATCAAAATTGATCGCAAGCTGTAGCTGGTCGATGACTTCCTGCACCGCATCGAGGAGTGGCTCATCGTCGAGCCGGTCGCGGAGCGTGGTCAGGGTGTCCAGAGCACGCATCATCTCCATTGCTGCACGGTCGTAGAGGTCGGCATCTTCGTAGCTCATGCTGTCTCCTCAGTCATTGTAAATTCCTGCCCACAGACCATGCACAGCCACCACTTGCTGCTCGTCCCGTCTACCGTTCTCGTGCCTCTCGGTATCAGTGCCCCGTGACGCGATTTCCTGTGCTCGTCACACGAAGGACAGCGTGGGGCATCTGTGTGGTCAGCGGGTTCGAGCGTTACGTGTGATTGACTCATCCGTCAATCCGTTTCACACAGAATGTCAATGGCAAAAAGCCTCGGCAATTCACGGCATCAATGATCAGACCGTCGAGGTCGAGTATACGTACCGGGTCGTCGACCATCCCATTGACCATCTCGTCGCATACCACATGGAGTTCATTGTCTTCGGTCAAGATAATGCCGGTTGACTGCTTGCGTTTGACCACTTCGGCGCGCGCTCGCTCGTATTCTTCCGTGCTCACCTTTGCTGTCGCACGGACCTGCGCTGTGAATTCTAACTTCATATTTGGCTTTTCCTCTCGTACTTGCTTTTAGTCTCTGTCGTCGATGCTTTCTCTTGTGCTTCAAAGACACTCATAGCTGCATTCTTTGCCATGCTTTCTCCCTTTCTAATGTCGGGCCATCCATCACCAATTTGCTGACCCGTATCTCCAAGCCTCCAAATAAACTTTTCTACCACGAGCCTACCTCCTGTGATAGTTTCACATGATAGCCGTCGATTTCTTTGCGATAGTCGATTGTAGCATCAGGACCAAAGCGGTCCTGTAGTGATATGGTGGCGCGCGTCACCCAGGCTGGATGCGCGTCAAGAAAGTCATCGGCATCCTCGGTCGGACGCGCCCACACCGGCACATCCTGAATCTCGACACGGTCACCCACAGTGACTTGGAATTGCAGCCAGTGGAGTGTCAAGATGCTCCCCACCAATTCCATCGTGCATTATGACTAATTACGTCGTCGTCGTCCAAGCACGCGATACAATAGCACCGGTCTGGATGTTTGCAGTCGTTCTTGTCTTCGTCGTATTTTTTTCGGCACTCCGCGCAGGCCCACATCATCAAGTCGGGGTTTTTACAGAGTCGACGTCTCTGGCAAACCTCACACTGCATACGGAGGCACATTTCTGGCCCTAGTGTAGTGTTTACAGGCATCTTGGCAGCTTCTCCACCCAGACGTCGTTCACATCCCTATTAGAGTAGCAAATCATACGCCGATGTGTGTATGGGCTCACGGGATTACCAATATCGTCCGTGAAGTGTCCTGACTTGTAGGGATTGTAACTACAGCGATACCAGAGCGTCCCTCCACGAACGCCCGAGCATACTACGTTAGGAAAGGTTACGAAATGCCAAAATTGCGGAAGCTCCGGGTGCGAGGAGTGAGCGGCGTCTGTTGGTGGTCGCACGAGACGTCCGCGCGCAAATGCATGGACGTTTTTGGTCTTGTCCCGCAGCACCCGCTGTCGACCAGCGTCTTGCACAACAAAATGAGCATCGATGAGGTCGACGCGTACTGCGTGGAGGATGATTGTCCCATATCGGAAATGACGCTCACGGGATTTGACCGACCAGCACTTTCGATGCAGGTTCCAGTAGACATCGACCTTGGGGTAAATCTCCTTGACACCTCGGTCCTCAAACTCGTTGATAAAAGCGTGTATACTCCCATACACATCCATACCCATTAGGCTTTCGGTCCTTTCAAATCCCGCCACGCTTTCCCAAGCGCTTGGAATCGTTCGATTCCTGCCGGTGTCTCTGAGTAGTGGTCACACCCACCACTGCACCAATACAGCAACCCCAAGCATCTATCGACATCCATTACCGGAACTCTGCATCCGGCACCGGTGAGGTGACGCTAGCCTCAACTGAATCGGCGATACATGGTGTCAACGTCCACGACATCGTAATCTTCAAATATGATGGCGTATCGCACCATGTTCAGAACAGTTCTGTCTTTCTTGCTATTCGTTAATCCCGAATAGCGCATCATCTCTGTTCTGGCTTCTTCAATTGTCCGACCCTTTCCAGCACCGCCAGGGCCAAGTGCCACGATGGTGATGGGCCTTACCTTGAACTGACCGTCATCGAACTTGACTTGAGTCACGTCCGAATCCAGCAAGATGCAGGTAAGGTTGTCGAGCGTGAACAACTGATCTTCATTTTTCATTCACTTGTTCCCTTTGGCGACACTTGGTCGCATTAGAGTTCACCCATAGCCTCGAACATTGGCTCGCTTCGCAATCCCCTTCGGGAAGTACCCGGCCTCGCAGGAGGCGGCTTGACTAGTCTTGTTTTGCAGATGGTTACTCGGTGGCGCGTGATGTTCTGGTGCGAAACTAAATGAACATCACACGGCGTAGGAATCTACATACACGATGCGTCCTCGTTCTCCTTTCCTAGTTGAGTTTGTGAGCGTCGCCAGCATCGAACGAGGACACATCGATATGTCGTGTCTGTTCAGTGGATGTCTTGGTTGGGCGATGATACGGACCCGACTCAGTCGCTGAAATCCACACGCCTTCGGCTTGCGACCGCAACTGCTCGATGCTCCGTGCTGAGGCTTGTCCCTCTGGCACGATGTACTCAGCCGCCTCATCGATCAGGATGCCCATCGAGTCAGCCGTTTCGACACAGACCTTGATGTTCGCAGGACTCCATCCAGCGTCCACTGGATGATTCTGGACTTGGCATTCGGTGTATCCGTGTCGGTCACAATAGTGTCGCCAGATGGCTGTTCGGTCTTCGGCGTTCGGCAAGTCAAAGTAAAACTTGCCACTCTTGAACCGACGCATCAGCGCAGGATTTAAACCTAACGTGCTGTTACAGGTTGCCAAGAACAGAACCTTGCCACGACTAACGGCATGGATAATGTTCATCGCCTGACGTAACCGACTCTGCGACTCACCGACCAGTGAGTTCATCAACGCACCGAAGTCGAGTTGGCAGGTCAGCGTCCCTGTTGATTGCGCGGTCATGGACTTCCCTGTTCCCGGCGCACCCATGAACACCATCCCGTGATAGTTGTTCTTCTCCATGTCTTGCAACAACACGTTCACCTGATCCATGACGATGCCGTTGCTTTCACCTTCGGCTCCATGCAACTGCTTCTCGATTTCATCAACCCACACGATAAGGTTGATGTCCTGCCTGTCGATGAACTTCTTGAGATAGCTGGTGCAGTTGTCGTAGCCAATCACATCATCAAGTGTCGTGGTCGGCTTCCATATTGTCAGTCCCGGCGTATCGTTAATCATCGCTTTCTTGCGATCCCACAATCCGTTAATGTCCAGACCGTCTTTCGTCAGCGACATCGCCGTGACTTGCTCAGACGTGAAGCTCGACAGGCCAGACAAGGCTTCAACAGCATCTTCGATTACCACCATGTCTGGTGACTGTTGATCGTGTCCTGCTTCATACACCGACGTGACCACCGACTTGAGTGCCTCACCATTAGGCAACGGTTCTTCATAGGTCATCACGTCGTGGGCCAGTTCACGAGGCATCGTCATTCCCGGCGACAGCAACACCAGCATCCGTTGATTGACTTTGAACTGGTCGCGCAGATTATAGATACCCTGCACGATATCAATCGCTGGCTTGCCGTCTGGTGCAATCAAGAGATGGGCGTTATGAATAAACACCACGCTTCCCTGCTCGACCTGTGCGATGCGGCTCAACACTTCCACCGGATTGAGTAGTGCATCAGCATTGTTGTCTGATAGCGCATTGATGGCGGTCGTCGCTTGCTTAATGTTCGTGGTTTTCGATGAGGCGGGTGTCATGCCTCGCACCGCGTCCCACTGAATCGAGACACCGTGCTTGCCGTTCTTGGCTTGCACCGCTTCGATTTCCTTGACCACTGATACCACCGTTGAAGCCGCATCAGGTGTGCCAATCGAAATCAGTGGAGTGCTGACCATGTACGCACGTCTGACGTGTTCCAATAACGTAGTCATTCTGTTCTCCTTGGTCGCGTTTAGGCGACGGTTCATCGCTTGTTGGCATATCATCGAAGTTGTCCATGGCCGCCCTACCTGAGCGGTCTCCACACAGGGAGTGGTTCAGTTTTCACAACGGTCTCAGACAACGCAAACACCGTCTGAACTTCTCTTCTGGAAACGTCGCTGAATTCAGTGGAGACGTCATCGACCGTACCTTTCGACGATATCTGAGAGTAAGGTCGGGGTGAAGTGTAAGTCACGTTCAATCCCCAAGCCCCACGCCCCTTTTATGCTCTCCAATTCCGAGAGGCTGAAGTAGCCAAGCTCGGCATCGTAGCCGCTCCCCATGTCAACAAACCCAAAGAAAATGTCCTCACCGTCGAATTCTGAGGCATACCAAGTACATGCGCCCGTGGGGTCAAAGTACTTGACCACCGCTTTGGCCGTAGCATTGTCTTCGGTCGCATAGAGCGGCGGTAGTGATTTACGAACCGTCTTTGTCATCAACTTCATGGTCTTTAGTATATAACAGTTGTCTAAGAAAAGCTACTCATTTCGCTTTTATGTCAAAAATAAATACTACTATAAATCCTGTCGTTACCACACTGACGACTGCTGGCGTGACTCCATATGCGCTGCCGACCAGAGTAAAGAGCACCGTCGAAGCCACACACCATGCTGTGGTATAGATGTCCTGCTGGCGGTTGGTGCAACTGTGCCACCATCGATATCCCGTGCGGCGAACACGGAGCCCACCTGCTATGAATCTACCCGATATGATAGGAAAGAATGATAGCGCCAATGATAGATCCGGCGTCAATTTTTTGACGATTTCGTCGGGATACGAGGGCGAATGGAGATGGGAGCCAGGGACCAATTGTGCGGTGGTGGGTCGTCGTACGGGCGGGGCATGACACTTCGCACTGGCGGAAAATCAAAGTCAGTGATAAGGGTCTTACTCCAGCGAATGCAGTTGTGTGGGAAGATGCGCTCGCCGTGTCCGGCCAGCGGAGACAGGACAAAATCGTCTCGTTGCATCGGTCCAGCTTGGTGGTCGACGGCTTGGCAAGCCACCTCAAAGCCGGTGCCTCCCGTTGCAGGGTTGTCCATCGGCCAGCGGACGTAGGCCACGTACTGCATTTGCACTAGAGCCTCTCTGAGTGTCATTCGTCGTCCTCAATCAGCACCAAGTTACATGGGCTCACCTTCCAAGTCGTACCACTTACCGTTGACCTGACCTTGATACACTTACGGCTGACTTTCGTCACCGTCCCAATGATGGTCTTTCCGTCACAATCG
>Ga0208183_1000120_pt1 | contig 53030 bp, 51 predicted proteins | sample MalvirDeepMed_51_FD_184251 | JGI IMG/M metagenome (GOLD analysis project Ga0208183, IMG submission 184251) | Marine viral communities from the Global Malaspina Expedition - Malaspina viral metaG DeepMed_51 (SPAdes) (version 2) | ecosystem: Environmental > Aquatic > Marine > Oceanic | place... | reverse complement strand
TTGATCGACGCGTCTTCTCTCTCAATTTATTTACATCTGAAGTCTGCCTTTGTTTACGAAATTCTGCTTCTCGATCTTTCCAATACTGCCCTCTATCTTGCAGCTTCTTTTCGCCTTCTCTCTTCTCGGCAAACGCTGCCTGCTTAATCTGAGACTCTCGAGCGGCTTCGCGAACTGGCGCATCTTGATCCATAGCGAATTCTAAGCTTTCAGCGCTACCCTTTTTTGCTGCTGCTGACGTAGCAGCTATATTTTCTTTCGTAAGCCTAGCTTTCTCCTTGTATTGTGCATGTTTCTTTTTTCGTCCCTCTGCCAGTTTTTCTTGATTTTTCCAAAAAGCCTCTTCGCGCTCAGCGTCCCCTTTTTGACTCTGAGCCAATTCTAGGCTTTTAGCACCGCCCTCCGCGACCATTGCGTCCTTTTCTGCTATCCTCTCCCTCGTACTGGGAGGAGGCTTAAACGACTCTCCCTCCCACTTCGTACCTGCCGTCGTGCTACCTTCTTCTACCCACTCAGTGCCTTTTGGAATCTCTATATCTTCTACGGGCGCATCTTTAAGTCCATCATAAAGAAGCTTGGCACCATAAGCAGTAATGCCAGCAGTCATAAGATCGCCTAAGGCATCATCTTCTTCTTTGTATCCACCCTGTTGAATCTTTTTTTCAATTGCCGCAACGGACTTACGCTTCGCTCTTCGTCCCATTAGAATTCCTCCTGAGCACTTGTCATATCACTCAATTCTTTTTCTAAATGCCGCCTCCTTTGATCCTTCCTCAAAGTACGAGCTTCTTTAAGCAAGGCTGGCATTTCTGGATCATCTGGCTCCATTCGAGACAGCTTACGCTCAACAATCTCCAATCTTACGGAAGCATCATCGTCGTCGTACATAGAGCCCATCGTGGCTCCACTAACTACAATCCCAGTCATATTACTGCCCCTCTCTTATAGTTCGGGCAGCACTGCCATTTTGCCCGACTGGAGTAGGAGGTGATGCATTAAATTGCTCTGACATTGCTGGGCCCTGTTCTCGGCCCTGATTAGCAGCTTGAGCTGCTGCCATAGTTTCTGGTGTCATTTGCTGACCAGACAATTGAGCAATGGCCTCTTCTGGTAAGATAGCATCTTGCTGCATAGCTTGCTCTAACATTGGCAGGATTGTTTCAGGATCTTGAATTGCATATCCTCTTGTTAATAGGAGTTCTGTAATTCGAGCCAAATTAGGCACTTGCTTATAGATCATCTGGAATACCTGCACTTGACCAGATAAGAGATTCAATAGATCCAGCCACTGTTTGCGCTCCAGCATCATAGCCGTAGAAGAAGAAGTAATATCTATCTCGAAAGCATACTGACCTCGTGATATATCCTCATCAACTTGTATAAATGTTTCCGCTCGTGGATCAATAAGAAATACACGCTCTGGACGAAATTCTGTAGTTAGATTCCAAAACTTCTGGGCCTTACGAACTTGGAACTTGTTAAATAGATCTGCTCGTTCATCTTCTCTGGCTGAGACTCTACGATCAATAATATTAGCTTCTGTTGCAGAATCAGGATCGGGCATACGACCCGGCTGTGGCGTACCAGCCGTTCTGTCCAACAGGCCAATAACCATATCTAATAGATTGTTCTTTTCCGCTTGTCCCTGCCCAAATTGTATGGGCATAACAGCACGGCCTCCTGAATCAGCCAACCCCTCTACAGGAAAAGCAGTAAGATCAGGAGCATGTAGAACGCTTTCAATTTCATCCTCCTCAATTAAATCAGGATCGTATAGAAAGAGATTCTTCTGTTTACGAGCTGTATTAGCAAAAGCATCCAGCATTTCATGTGCTAATGACTGAATAGAATCTGCTCCAGCCATAGTTAATGGGGCATGATTAAACCACGTTTGAATACCACGCTCAAAATTGAGGATCTCTACGGGATAATCTTCAATCGTTTCATATGGCCATTCTTCGTCATCTCGTAAGAACTTTTTATTGCTGGGCACTACATTCAGCAATAAATTGCGCCTTTGGCCTATATCTACAGGGAAATTCCTAGCCCATATCTCCCACCCCACTACCAGTCCAAAATCGTCCTTAAGGTCTACGTTCTTGGACTCAGGCGCACCATCAATGCGCTCTGTTGGCTCCAATCCCTCACTATTCAGGGTTTGATCCATCAGCATCTCGTCAATAGGCTTCTTATATCGAAAAGCCACCCAACGAGCATCGGTTATTCCATTTTGTGCCAATGGATCAATAAGAACCGATCCCGGCTCCCATCGCTGTCCAAATGGAGCTTCCCACTTAATTGAAGTATCACGATCAGGATCGCCACGATTCGATTGACGATTATGCTCTTCAATGTGATCTTCAAGTAAAACTTGTATAGTGCGATGCAGTTCAGGAGTCTGTAGTAAATTAGTATGTGCTTCTATATGCTGATCGTGCAACTGGTCAGGCATGACTCTTGTGGGCTGACCCATCCGTAAAAAGTCATTTTCTGTAATAGCATCATCTATAACATTTTGCGGATCAAAGTTAACCATTCGCTCCACTAACCCGTCTATATCCGTCATCCAGCCAACTTTGGCTGCGCCAAACGGAGATAAAAAGGCGTCAAGCAAAACACGCCTATCTTGTTCCAGTTGATTTGTTTCTCGATACCAATAGTCAGAAATACGTGCTACAGACGTTTCTGCTCCAACTCCCTCTTTATTAAAGGGTAGTACTCTGAATTTAGGATCATGAGCAGCTATATTGGCCACAGACTGAGAAACCCAGCCGTAGACAATATTGGCCTTAACCCTGTGGCCCGGATCAATGCCCCGACCAACTTCAGCTTCTTTCATTGATTCACGCAAAGAAGCCGCATCCATATTGTACTGCTTTATTAGAATATTAGCAGCATCGAAATACGGCTTATAGTACCGAATAGCATACTCTATCTGTCGATTCCAGTATCCTATTCGATCCTCAACGCGATTCCTTCCCGGATAAGACAGGCTCATCTAAGGCTTGCCCTTGTAAATCGCGTAGATCTTCCTCCCGTACCTCGATCATGGGCACCTTTTTGCCTTTTAAGCTGCCGCATCGCAGACTTACGATCTGCATGACCCTTCCTAGTACTTCCTCTATGCGCGTATTCGGGCCGTTCTCCTCGAAATGCCATTTTTTAACCCCCTGTAGTAGCCTTCGTTTTTTTAGATGCCTTGGCTGCTTTACGTCTTACGCGTTCCGGCAATTGATTACCCATATCCTTTTCGGTTAACTGCTTTGCCGTTTCCTCCGTAATATCATGCTTCCTGCGGAGCTTGGGATCTTTAAGCGCAGCATAAAACAATCGCTGCTGGGCCTTTGACTTAAACGGCATTACTTATCCTTACTGGACGGTAGGCTCAGGATGGGTAGAACCCACCGCCCGTAACCGGAAAGGAGGAAAAGCAACTGTGCGGTTGACACAGTCCTAACTCCAAAATATCATAATTCATCTGTTTGTGCTTCATCAAAAGGGTTATGCTCTCCCATTATAGGAGCCCCCTTAGCAGGATGAAATCCCTTAACCCGCCTTTTGTGTCGTGCCATTAAGTCTTTAAAGCTATATCCAGCTTTTATTACGGGTTTTGGTCCCTTGGGACGCCTACGTCCGGGCCTAAGCTGTCCTAAACCACGGCCAAGTAGCGTAAAAACATCTACTTGATCGTCATGAGCGCCAGCGGGAAATCGAGTCAATTCATAGAGCAAATCCTTGGTCCACGACTTATCTGACGGCAAATGCACCATACCCTGCTGGGCTCGGCCCTGAATAGACAAAGCTCGCTCTTCTTTGCGCCGTGACATATTAAAGGATTCGCGAGGGCAAAATACATCTCTCTCGCGCATCCTCTTGCGGATAAGAGGGTCGGCCATGTTTAAAATGGCTCCTTTCTCCTCAAACCACTTGGCTATATCCCACTTTTCAATCAAATCCAGCTGCGCTTCAATCCAGTCAAACGATTTAGCTCTGGCTCTGTACCAGTCAACGACATAGATATTGGCATGGGCGTCCAGCCCAAATACGCCATGTACCGTCCAATCCCGTGAAGAATCGTCTGTAGCATAATCAGATGCTCCATAAAATCGCATCATCTTGGGATCTGGCAAGGTGGTATACGATTGGAACCAATCAGCATGAAAATAGTCGCCCTCCTCCTTAATAGGCGACTGCTGGTACAGCGCCATAAAAGAACGCTCTCCCAAAACGGCTTCCTGCTCTAATACGTCTTCTTCGGAATACCACTCAGGCCATAACACCGCTCCCGGTTCTCTGCCCAGCGGATCATCCAATTCCGCCCGCACCGGCAATCTCAGTATATCCCAATCTCTAATTCGAGTATCCTCTTTAGAGGCGTCTATAATACGTCCAATCAGATCATCGTCATGCCAGCGAGTAGCACAAACCACAATAGACGCCTGTGGCTGTAAGCGAGTGAATACTACGTCTTTATACCACGTATAAGCCCGTTCCCGCATCTGGATGGAATAGGCGTCCTCTGGACCCTTAAACGGATCGTCGATAATAAAGAGATGAGCACCACGGCCTGTAACCGCCGTACCCACACCAGCCGCTATGTAACGCCCTCGCTGATTCTCAATGCGCCAATGGTCAACAGCTGCAGCTGTCGGGTCCAATCGTATCCCCTCAAATACACGACTATATTCGGGAGAAGAAAATATCTGACGTACATCGCGTCCAAAGTCATTAGAAAGATCCTGACCGTATGTTCCGAAGATGATGAACTTATTAGGATTGCGACCAAAGTACCACGCAGGAAAACGACGTGATACCAACTCGCTCTTAGAATACCGTGGCGGTAAACAGATAATCAATCTGCGACAGTCACCCCGCTCAACTGCCTCCAGCTTCTCACATATAGCCTGATGATGCGGACCAGCCTTAAACTCATCAAACGTATACTTAGAAAAAGCAAGAAGAGACTCCGAAGCCTCCTCCCTCTTCAGAAGCTCCTCCGCCGCCTTCTGTTGATCAGTACCTAAGCTTTGCACTAGATAGCTCTAAGCAGGAACTGGCTCAGCCCCCATGGTTAACTCCTTAACCCGTGCTTCCTCCACAATCTCCGCATCCACTGCCAGAGCCTTAGATTGCCCGGCAATGATCTGTCGCAGCTCCTCACGAGTCAATTCCGGCAATTCCTTGGTCTTACGCTGGTGCTGGTCAATCTTAATCTCTTTAGGAGCGTGAAGACCCAGAATCTTGCACCGCTGCTCTATACACCACTGGATACCCTGCAAAAACGAACTGGTGCCATTACGCTTGATCGTTTCCAGCCGTTTCCGCGATAACCGCATTATTGAGTCCTCATCTACATACTCTAACGCTTCCCTTGACTCATCTGACTTAGAACCCTCCCACGCCGTCCAATACTCTGCCTCCAATGCATCTATGCGAGCTAACTCCTGATTCTGGCGGCGATTGAAATCCACCAGCGTAGATTCCAGCCACGCATCTTTAATCTGCTTTAATTGACGTCCCACATAATGCACAGACACATTCATCGTCTGAGCAATCTCTTTATGGGACTTCTGCTTCAGGTATAGACGGACAATACCCTGCTGGTCCGCTACACGCTGTAATTTACCCTTCCTCGCTGTCACTTATTCTATTCCCCGTTATATCAAACCTTTGCTCCACCTCAACCGGCTCAGCTACATACATACTCGGTGGTGTAAAGCCTAATACCGTATTGATCCCATATCCACCGTCAGGACACTCATGCCATTCAGCAAACTCAGGATACTGTGGCCTCTGCTCTCCATCACCCACCCAAGTCTTAACCTCAGACTCCGATACCCCTATAAACATAAAGATATTGCAACGAATGCACTTAACCTGCAGCTGACGTTCCATAATAGCCTCCTAATACTACAAAAGTGACGAATAACTTATTAATAAGCAACTATTTCCAGTTTCCAGACCAAAAAATGCTCTACTCGATAGGGGTACTATCAATTAAAGTTAAAACCGCGCATCCGGGGGGACCGAGCACCCCCCTATAAAGGCTGGGCTCTATACGCGTTGATCAACCGAAGCCTAAGTTTTACAGTTCCTTAGGAACCAATTGAGCTTGTAGCAGCCTATAAACAGCTGATCCTATGCTAAGGGAGCCCAATAACAGCTGAGCCGGGGGATATTAACAGCTGAAGCCGAGGTACGTTGTTATAGCCCAGCTTAACGCGTATTGTCACCGTTCTGATCTTATATCGATGTCTTGGCCTTATAACAGCTGATCCTCTTTAGGCTGGCTGTTCAGTTGTTTAAAGTAACTGTTCAGTTGTTTAAGGTAACCGTTCAGTTGTTATTGATCACAGTTGTTCAATGGGAGGGGAGGGGGAGGGGTGGAGTGGGGAAGGGAGTGGTAGTTGGGGTACCACCCCATCAAGTTCTTCCCTCCGCCACCAACCACTCCCCACACCACCAACCCCCTCACGAAGTGAGGGGTTGGTGGTGTGGGGAAAGGCTGTGGTTGGGGGTCGGGAAGAAGGTCGGCGAAAATCGACGTATAACAAATGGAGGTCAGCGACCTAAAGTATTGGGCTTGGTCAGTCCAGCTGTTATAAGTTGCATCAGTATTTGTTGGGAAGTTCGGTTGTTAGTTATACCGGAACCGACATTCAGTTGGTCCGGCACCTTAACGGCTTTAAGCCGAGGAGATCATAACTTATGGCACAGCAACTGAAGAAGAACGGCAAGAAGATCCAACTTAAGAACCCTAATGCTCCAATATCAGCAAGACAAGGTTCGGCTATATTTAAGATGACCAGAGTTGACGTAAGGTCTTGTGATGAGGAGCTAACAATGCAAGAAGCTTCCGACCTATTAGGTTCGTTAGTCGGCCTCTATGAGAGAAAGGGGCTCCCTAAGAAAGATGATCGGAGCATTACTGTTGATCAGTTCAATGGAGCAGTCAACAGTATTAGGGAGCAGCTTATAGCAGCTGGAGGGACTGACAAACAAACTACTAAGACGGTAGCCCAAAAAGAAGCAGAGCCAGCAAGGGTTAGTCGTTTTAAGGTCGAGGTTGAAGCAGTTGAGAAAACTGCGAAGCAGTTGAAGAAAGAGGCTGCTGATAAAGAGTTGGATGAGCTTGAAGCATTAGGGTCAGCTGAAGAACAGTTGGAAGCTGAGGCTGATGAGTTGTTGAAGGAGGCTGAGCTTAAAGAAGAGCTTCAGCCAGTTGTAAGCTTTAATGGTCGAAAACGTTCTTAAGTAGTTAGGACAGACCATTAATAATAGCTGCCCCCTTCGGGGGGTGGCTATTTTTTTTTATTCTTTTTTTTTTTGTTTTTATGCTATCTGTGTAAAAATGTCCTACCGGAACCGACAGTAAGCAGCAGCAGCATCCGATGTACACCACCCCACCACCCCTCACACAGTGAGGGTGGTGGGGTGGTGGTAATGGCGAACGACGCCGACCATACTTTAATCAAGGGAGAATAGCTTATGGCTATGCCAAAGATTTCGGTTGTTAACATCAATGGAGACAGAGTAGATGTGCCCAATAATGTCTGGCTTGAGATCTCTGAAGCAAAAAGAGTTGATGACGATTCAAGGGATGTTCGCTCTTTGATTAGGTCAGATGAAGTAGACCGTCGGATGTATTCTATGTTGGACACAGAGATAGACTACAGTGATCTCGACAGAGAAGAATTGACCAAGGCCGAATTTAGGCGGGAGGTCTATAAGGCATTAACGGAACTGAAGCAAAGGCGGGAGATCATAGAAAAAAATAGGAGCGACAGATTAAAAGTAGCGGTTGAAGATGTTATGGAGATGGTTAGACGGAAGGAGTAAACATGAGTAAAGAACCAGAAGGGATCTCAGTTCGTGTCTTACCTAACGGTAAAGTATTGATTGTCAGCTATGAAGGTGGCAGAGGACCGTTCGTTGTAGCCGCAGTGTATCCAACATCTGCAGTACAGATAGCCTCCCAACTCATTAAGGCAGCCAAGTTTCAATCTGCCAAGTGGTCTACTAAAATCCCCGACGATTACAGGCTTAAGGTTAAGGAGGTTCAATGATGTCACGTAAACTTCTTACCGACAAGAGCTTCATTTACAGCGTAGTTTCTGCTGAACCAGAGCAAGAGTGTGATGATATTGAAGATAGCGATTACTTTATATCCATGCCCCTATGGTATAAAGATTGTGGATTTAATTCTGTGGTTCCCAATCTCTGGGAAACCGAATATGATGATGCTAACATAAGAACACTAACCCTTAAAGAAGAAAGGTAACATGCTATGAGCTTTGTTTGCTACGAGACCGATGATCACTGGGAAATAGGTTGGGAATCAGGTATAAAATTAGCAGGGGTTGCAGATTTAATACATCACAACGAAGGGGCAACCCCACTAGATAAAACCGTAGCTTGGATGGGTGTTGCAACTGCTGACTCCCAACAAAAAGCCTTTGAGATCTGCAACTACTTGAATGGTGGAATGCCATCAGTAGGCATGGACTTATTAGATAAGCTAACAAATAGGCTGTCGTTTAATAATAAGAAATGAAAGATATAGATCCAAAATTACTGGATAGACGCTTAGAACCTCGGCGTCTATCCAGTAGGCTCACAAGCAATTCATGCACAATCGGTGATGTTTGTAACCATATAGGCACATATCACTGGAAGGAAATCGACGCCATTATCGACCTCTTGAATGATTACAGATATTGGTCATGCATAAATTCACGCGTACCGGAACCGACGGGAAAAGTAAATGGCAAAGTACGACTTCAAGCCGAAGACAAAGCTATCTCATAAACGCTTTGATGAGGCTTCACAGTTTGACGGAGACGGATGGATCAGTGCCGACAATCTCGAATGGATATGCCCACACTGTAATAGCGGGGCCGATGATCCAGAAGAAGCTCGGTTCACTGCACATCTGGCACAATGGTATGAATGGGACATTGATGGATTGGGCGAACGCCGAACAAGATACGGTATCGTATCCATCGACTCCCCAAAAGCAGGAGATAAAGTAAAGTGTCGCAGCTGTAACAAGGAGTTTAAACTCAAAAAGAAAGGCACAAAACGTGGCAAAAGCTAAGGCAAAGAAAGAAGAGACTGCTACAACACTGAACATTCATGATCCCAATTATCATTACGCAGAAGTGCGAATCAAAGGTGTGACTCCATTACTCACAGACAGAATGACTGAAGAAGCTATTGCAAAGATCATGGGAGACGCTGAAAAGACACCCAGAGGTGCCAAGAAAGCTCGTGATCGCAATAAAGAGTATGAAGATTCAACGTATCGATTGGAGTCACATCAGTTTGGCTATCAAGAAGGGGGCGAAGAGACTACGGGAACCTTCGGATTTCCAGCCAGTGGCTTTCGATTGGCATGTAGAGATGCCGCCAGACTCATTGATGGTATCGCTATGACCGAAGCGAACCATGCCTTCATCCCTCTTGATGAGCATGTTCCCTTGGAGTTCTCCACTCGTAAGATACGGCTTGATAAAGTAGGTGGCACTACACCAAAGAATCCACAGACAGTAACCGTTCGTGCTGAGTTTCATGATTGGAAATGTATATTGCGCTTTAAGTTTAATGCTGACTTTCTAACAATCCACCAGATCTGTAACCTGCTACAACATGCTGGTAATTCTGTAGGCGTTGGTGCTTGGAGGGTTATCAACAAAGGATTGCATGGACAGTTTGAAGTTGAAGATGTAAAAGTTATACCATAACATGCCAACTTTTAAAATTAAGTTTCTTAATGCCAGCTCCACACAAGGAGAGCTTGAACGAAGAAGCCGAATCTTGGACGTATGGAGAAAGATTGATAGAGTATGGTGGCGTGAATCCGCTACGACCAAAGGTATAGACGAGATCGACAGGGATCTGAGAAAAATTATTGAACAATTTAAAGATTTAGAAGAGCTTGTAACTTGGGCCAACCCGACCGTGGAAGGGGAAGTTCCAGAAGATATAATATGCGCTATTAAAGAGTTAGAAGAAGCAAGAAAAAATATAAGAAATTTCTATGGATTGCCAACCTAAGGCTAAGCATTGCTTGGCAATGTATTGCTGCGTGGAGTATAGCACAGTCCACTGCGCCGTCGAGTTGGGCGCGACACAGTATAGCACAGTCCACCGCATGGTCTGGCCGAGTTGAGCCCGGTACGGCACAGCATAGTCCACGGCAGGGCAAGCCCTATCCCAGTCCGGTACGGCACAGCATAGCACAGTACGGCACAGCATAGCACAGTACGGCACAGCATAGTCCACGGCAGGGCAAGCCCTATCCCAGTCCGGTACGGCACAGCATAGCACAGTCCGGAGCAGGGTAAGGTGGGGCTCTCCTTTGTTCAGCATCGCCTACAGCATGGCCTGCCATGATAGCACAGCACAGTCCGAAGCAGTGCCTGTCAAAGTGGTGCATTGTATAGCACAGCACAGTCCGTGGTAAGGCGGTGCCCGGCAAAGTGGTGCGTAGTTCGGTATAGTTGTGCATTGTGTAGCGTAGCACAGTCCATGGCAATGCGCCGTCAAGCAATTCAGAGAGCGGCCCGGCCCAGCACAGTACAGTCCGGCGCACGGCTAGGTTAGGCCCAGCACAGCACAGCACAGTACAGTCCAGAGCAGGACTAAGTCTGGTATGGCACAGCACAGTCCAAAGCAGGGCGTAGAGGAGCATAGTTGGGTTCTGCGTGGTATGGCGTAGCATAGTACAGTCCCTTGCACAGCACTCTCCAGTAAATTGCAGCAATTCCCAGTATAGCACAGTCCCTTGCACAGCAGGCTACAGCAAGTTGCAGCATAGTGTGGCTATGCAGTAAGCAGCAGCAGCATCAAGATGTACCCTCCTCCCCACCACCCTCACGGAGTGAGGGTGGTGGGGAGGAGATGAATGCTCGCCGCCGACCGCCATTAAAAAGGAAAGGAGAAGCATGAGTGACAAGCAGGATGAAGTTGAGCCAACTGAGATTAGGTTGGCCACAAGAGGACAAACTTTCGGCTTGTTTAAGTTCACTCAAGTAGATGTCCGTGAGCTTAAACCTGAGCTGGAATTCGATCAAGCGTCTTTGTTGATGGGCAAGCTAGTGGATTTGTCCGAAGACAAAAAGGCGAGTGATATAAGTACGGCTGAGTTTGACCACGCCATTGACAAGCTCCGCACTCAATTGATTGAGCAAGGTGGAGTTGACAAGCGTGATGGGAACAAGAAGTACAGGAAGTCCACGGAGTTTACAACCACTCCTGAAGTAGCTCGCTTTACAGTTGACGTAAATGATGTTTAGCGTAGTTAACCCTTAACATGGAGAAAGAGAATGCCACGAGTATTCTTGATTAACAACGATGGCGGCGGTTTCGCTGACTACGTTGAGACCGGCGATGGGACAACCATCGATCAATTCTTTGCTTCCCAGATGCAAGGGCAGCGTCCAGATGGATATATGATCCGCGTTAATCGGGATCAGGTCCAAGCTTCCTATGAGTTGAAGGAAGATGATCGTATATCCATTACTCCCACTAAGGTGGAAGGGGCTTTGAATTAGAATGGCAAAGGCCGCTCTTCCAATTACGCAAGAGCTGGCTGGCTGGATCTACGAGTGCTGGATGAAACCAGACACTCGTAGATTTGTCCGCTTAGAACAAGAAGCTCTTGCCGCAAAACAATTCAATCACGAGCCACATGACGCACCAGAAGCTTATCCTAGTACACGTTGGATTCTCATGCATCAATCTCTTAATCGATTGCGGGATAATTCTCGTGATAGTTTTAAAAAGCTTGTAGATAATGAAAATGAGCTGCCATTTTTTCTTGCGGCAGCTCCCGCACATAGGCATAGCTTAATTGACGTTGATGTTTCAAGATTGAAATATATACATGATGACCTTGTAACTATCCTACAGAATTATGAAAGCGCATTCCTCGCCTCTATAGAGGACTTAAAAGTTAAGCCGTATCCTGAATGGAAAGCCAACCTTAAGAGCTTTTATCATGGAGAGGCCCCTGTAGTTCTACCCGGCACCAGTCCATTTTGGACAGAGGATCATACGACCTCTCGACAGTTCTTTTATGACGAGTTAGTAGCTCTTGAGAAAGAATTTGGTGAGGTCTACGTAACAACAGAGGCACCTTCGGCAAGTGAGCCAAGCGCCTATGAGCTAATGCAGGGAACATTTAGTGTGATCACCAAAGAGCCTGTTGTATTTGATGATCCCAATGACTTACAAGAAACAATTGATTTGGGGAAATTTGAAATACATTTCCGCTCTTTCTATGGGATTGACCGCTCGCCAAGGACAGATCCTCCACTAGTTCGTGCTATAACTCCCAATTATCCAATTGATTCTGACGATGTCACACATCCTAATGTGAGTGACCATGTAATATGCATGGGGAATGCAGCAACGGCCTTGGGTAATGCCTTATCTGAACAAAGATTTACCGATGCAGCCCTGCTAATAAACAGCGTCCTCTTTTATGATGGAGAAGTAGAAAGTCCTTATAGGTCATTATCGCGTTGGCATGGGACCGGTAAGAGTTGTACCGAATGCGGAGTGACTATATATGATGAGGACTATTTGCATTATTGTCAGCAATCGGGATGTGAAGATTCAATATGCGGTGATTGCACATGGACCTGCTCCAATTGTGATGAAATTTTCTGCAGTTATCATGTAAAAACTTGCAGTCACGATGGGGTAGATGAATGTTATACTCCCGAAAGTAGATTTTGTGATCGCTGCCTCAGTGCACATAATGCAGAAGTCCTGTTTGCACTAGCAGAAAAACGACAAAATGAGCAAGACCTTGAGGCTGAGGAAAATGAGAGTCCAATATTTGGAGCTTCAGGTCAAACCACAAATGAATTAGAATCCGCTACAGCATTATCAGAATATCAACCTCTTTAAAGAAAGGATAGCATGGCACTTCGATTACGCATGGCTCCAACAGCATGGGCAAAGCTTCGGTATATGTGCACTTTGTCCGATACTGAAATAGGAGGATTTGGAGTAAGCTCTACCGAAGATCCACTACTGGTAACAGAGTTTCACCTGATTAAACAAGAGTGCACCGCAGCAACAGTCGAGTTAGATGATGAGGCATTGGCTGAATATGTTGAAGATCAAGTTGCATCAGGACGCCATCCAAGTGAATGCCTTCGTATTTGGATACATACCCACCCCAGTAAATGCACGACTCCCTCTAGTACAGACTGGGAAATGTTTAAAGAGAAGTTTACTGACTGTGACTGGTCATTAATGGCTATCATGGGATCAGATGGTGATACAAGTGAGGGGCATTTGTGGATAACACATCCAGATTGTGGCTTCATTACGCTCCCTTCAATAGAAATTGAATGGAGTTTGCCAATTACACAAGCTAATCCTAATGATTGGGCAAAAGAATTAGAAGAGAAAGTAAGCACTGTCACCAGATCATTCACAACTATTACCTCTTCTAATAAAAATAACTTTAGCTCATATGATTTTGGCCAATACAAGGGTTATCATGGGGAGAATTTTAAGACAGGCAATAGCATAACTAACTCAAAAGCTGAGGAGGAAGACTACTTTGGATCAGATGGAGACGACGGATGGGATCATAGGGGCTACGCTGTCTGATGTATCCTCTGTTGAAGCTGTTAAGACGCAAGAGTTAACACGAGATGTTAGACAAAAAGAATTAATACCACCTGATAGGCTGAAGGAAATTGAAGCTCATGTTATTGGATGTGGTGCTATAGGTAGGCAAGTAGCTTGTATGCTGTCAGCTATGGGAGTTCCATCTATTAGCTTGACCGACCATGACTCCATTGAGGTGGTTAATTTGGGACCGCAAGCATGGTCTACGGAATTTCTTGGGCAGTATAAGGTGCTAGCAGTAGCTGAAAATCTACAGATGATCAACTCAGCCACAGATGTCAAGACTAATACGTCTCGATGGAAGTCGTCCATGCTTAGAGAACATAGCGGCCCCACAGCTGTATTCTGTTGCGTAGATTCCATTGATACCCGTAAGCATATATGGATTAACAATAGAAGAAACTTTGATTTCTGGTGTGACGGTCGGATGGCTGGCGAAGTGTTGCGAATAATCACTGCATGGAATGAAAACCATGAATCTTTTATGAATTATCCAGCTACTCTGTTTTCAGGGAGCGAAGCATTTCAGGGAGCCTGCACTACACAAAGCACTGTGTATAGTGCTTCATTAGCAGCAGGTTTAATGGTGTCTCAGTTTGCCAAGTGGCTACGAGATGCTCCAATAGACGCTGACTTGACCTTTTCTATAGGATCTGGAGAATTAACGCCAACTATTTTAGAGGAGAATCAAGATGTCTGAAAGACAATCCACAGTAGATAAATGGCTTTCAATTGTTAGTCTCACGAAAGATGAATTGCCTTGGTCTGTAGACCTAGGGAAAGAAGATGGCGAGATATATCTCATCTACCGCCACTTTGGTTCAGAAGGGCAGAAGATGGAGACAACGTTGGTCGTTACGCATGTATTGGAAGAAGAATTAGATCGGTGATTTTTACTTGTCAAGCATTAACTTTATAAGTATATTTTGATTTAGAGGGGAAGAATTTTTTGTTGAAACTGCGTGTCTTAAGTTGATTATATAGGTCCAACTCTTCATGTCACCTATATTATCCCTAACCCCTCATCAACTTAGACACGCAGTAGTTTTAACCGGAACTTAAAATGTCTATTAAAGAATGGGTTGTCCGTAAGCCCAAGAATAAAGATGGAAACTATACCTATGTAGTAGGCGTAGACGGAGTAGTAGTTTTGTTTGAAAGCCGTGATCATGCTGAAGCATTTAAAAAAATGGGAACCGACAATAAGGCTCATGAAATTATATCTTTAGAGCAAGCCAAACAAGAAGACCCGTCATTGATTCTAATAATTGGCTCACAATTAGCAAAGACAATAGCTGATTCAGTTAAAGAAGAACTTAATAAATTATTCCCTGAGTTTGAACCAGAATTAATAGAAGCAGATGGCATTATAAATACCCCCGCCGATCTTGATTCAGCAGGGATTCAAGCTGGACAATGGTGTATCGCTCGATACGGCCCTCTTGAAGAAGACGGCACTGATTTATGGGGGATCTGGTCTTCGCAAGATGAGTTTCAAATAATACCCAACAAAACATTTGCCGATAAAATCTGTCGCAAGTTTAGTGCATCTGATAATACTAGTAAATTTAAAGTAGTCGCTCTTGAAGATTCATTTGAATTGCTTTCCACTCAACCGACCATAGAAGAATGGGAAGAGCAACATGCACCTTGGACAATAGAAGATTTACTTAATGAGTTAGAAAGAGAATGAACTATGGATGGGGGAAGTCGGGTTTGTCGGTAAGTATTCTTACTGGCTTACCTGTTCCAGTAGATTCTTCTACCGGAACGGAATCTAAATCCAAAGAAATAGTAATTTTGCCCCATGGAGTAGGGCATACTATAGTTTCCTTAACCTTTGGACTCCACCCAGAAAATACAGATAGGAATTTAGAGATCGTTTGACGCATGTGAGAAGTCATCCCTTCGGGCACCTCAACCATGGTATCCTTGGTTCTGAATGGATCAACAGGCTCTCTTCCATTACGTCTATTACGAAGTTCTAATCTTGTCCACGACCCTGCTATAGCAGCCTGAAGCCATTCTTCTCGTTGCTGTGGGGTTGGCAACCCAGCTACTTCAAGGTGATGGGACCAACTAATACCCTCATCATTAAAGTGGCGTGTCTCAGGAGGGAAAACCCTTGATACCCAAGAGAGATTGTATAAATGTTGTAATGATTTGCCAGTCTGATCGCAGAAATGTTCATACCTATTCGGCCATCTGCCCTTGGCATAATTCAATAGATCTCCAATAGCCCAATTAATCCATCGTTCCATGTGGAACAGCAGCGAAACATCTTCGTTGAATTGATCCCAACTCATATCGACAGGGGGATAATACCCTCGCTCGTCAAGATGACCATGAAGTCCATGCGTCAATGGCTTCTGGTCAACCAGAGACTGCATTGTTGTATCTGGTTGATAATGCTTGGGTTCTAAGGGAACTTCTTCTGGTAAGAGTTGTTCTGCTGCGGGGCGTTTAAGGGACGTATTCATGCGAATAAAAAAAGGATATTCATCTATTCAAGTCAAGCTTTTTCTCTTATTAGCAGGAGGGATTTGCTTGTTAACCATTCATCATCTGCTAAGAATGTGGAGATAACATGGCAACAGTGGCTATACCAAGACAAGAGTGGGATCATCACCCGGCAGGTCAACATGAAGGGTTCTTCTTTGCAGTTGAAGAGCCAAGAGAATTCGAAACTCAATGGGGACCGAAGGTAAAACTCCCACTTAAAATTGAAAGCAGCACATCGTTTCGTGATGATGGTCAGCCTTACATCATAACAATATGGGACACAGTAAGTTCTGCTCCCAATTCAAATCTTCGACAACATCGTGAGAAGGTTCTTGGAAGAGAGCTTACTGCAGATGAGTCAAAGGCAACCGAATTTGACCCCGTAGAAGAGTTCGTTGCTGTTCGAATTGGCTATGTCGTAGCCCATAGACCTAAGGCTGATGGCTCTGGAGATATAACATCTTTCATTGAGACTTTTTGGAGGCTCGAAGATCAAGGGGAGAAGCCAGAATCAAAGCAGAATAGATATGACGACATCCCTTTGAAGCCAGAGAAGTCATCTGCTGCTAAAGAACAGTTAGATAAACTGTTCGGACCCACTGAAGAAGTGACAGAGGAGGAGCTTGCAAAGGAGGAGCCAAAAAAGAAAAGCTCTACTCCTACCAAGGCTGACCTAATCAAACAAGCTATACATGCAGAAAAGGTAATTGAATTAGAAGAAGCGCATATTCCTAAGTGTCGTATGAAGTTCATCGAAACAGAAGACTTAGAGTCTGCAACGGTCGCCCAACTTAAAGAATATATCACGCAAGTTAAAGGGTTGGCGCCTCCCGGTACAGATTTTTCGTTTGAAAATGATGATTTACCATTTTAAAAAGAGAGAAATTATGGATACAGTATCAAAAACGTATCAGATGTTATCACAAAGTAGCACAACAAACTCTTTATCCCGAGAGGATTTTCTTGTGTTTACTACGAAGGAACTGGAAAGAAGGCAGAAGCTTAGAAGTATTTACCCCCCTTTCTTAGAACCAATTATGTTTGTCAGACAGGATCATACATGCTCTCCTGAATACCTTAAGGAATTAAGGTTATGTATGGGCCTCCCCCTTACTGCCATGGCTCATGTGATAAACTTTGCCCCTGATTTTATGGGGCACTATGAAAAGGATCGCGACATAAAACTTAGTCCTTCCTTACGTAAAAGGATTGAAGCAGTGGGCAAGGAGTATGCAGAGACAGGGGTTAGACCTAAGATTGATATGTCCCAAAAGCCATCAAGAAATGCCACATATGGACCGGGCTTTCATAAGCTTCGCAAGAAACAAGAAGCTGAAAGAATTAAATCTAAAAGTCATATTAGTGAAAAGTCTATTAAAGACTTTACAAAAGATGGGAACTGGTCAGTACTACCTACAACAACGTACCATCCTCAAAGATCTAAAGCTATAAAAGAAGAGTCCAAAGAAAGGTCGCAAGAGTATCACGCAAGAAATGAATTAACAAGTGATTACAGCAAGGTCAGAACCTTTATGGAGACCCCACTTGTGTACGTACTATTTGGAGTAGCATGTTATGCTGTCGGTGCTTGCTCTGTTATTATTATTAACGCCTTCTATCGCTGAGGGTACATATGGGGGTGTGTTTTAGCGTACGTGCCAACGCTACCAAAGATCCTAAAGGGCAGCCATCGGGTTGGATCACAACTTATTCCCTGTACTGCGGACACACCTTCATCCCCCCCCTCTCCACTCAGGGTCACACCCGACCCTTAGCTCCGACCAGCTCCTCAGCTTGGTCCCCAATGAAACAAGTAATACTATGTACCGTTTAAGTGACAGCAGCCTGTCTACTTCTGGCTCACAGGGCAGATACATACGGTTAGCCCATCGGATGGATACTGCCCGACTACAGTGGTCAAGTCCCTACAGTGACTGGTTTTTGGGGCTAAATAAAAAAGCCCATCGGGGTCGCCTGTAGGTTACCATAGATTGAATGGAAACGGAAACCCCCCGATGGGCTAAAGCTCAGCCGGTTTCGGGGCCTTTATATTCTATATAATCTATGGTAAAATCCTGCAAGCGGAAGGGAATCTACTCGACCTGAAAAATCTGTCAAGGGAAAATATTTCCTACACCCCTCCCAAGGTGTTGACATTATCAAGCATACTCTTGTTATTAGGGGATAACAAAATCTAACCGGGCGCTGAAATGAAGCTTCACGAAATTCCACTACGCAATCATGATCAACCTTTCATTGTATCTCAAGAGGATGCAGAGATAAGAATTTTATTAAACTGGCGACTGCATAGGGATGGGTACGTCATTCGGTATGAGCAAGACAAAGAAAAGAATAGAAGTAGAGTAATCTTTGCCCATCGAATCATAGCCAGTAGGATGTTAGAGAGGCCGCTTGTATCATGGCCTAATGAAGTTGTGTCTCATATTAATAAGAATCTATTAGATTGTTCGAGACACAACCTACGGGTAATTACTATGGGCGAAGCGGCTACGGCTCGTAGTAGTTTAAGTACAAATACAAGTAGTATTTATAGAGGAGTCAGTTGGAATAACGTCAACAAAAACTGGGTATCCTATATCAAATTGAATGGCATACAAATACACTTAGGATCATACTCTTCCGAGGCAGATGCTGCACTGGCATATGATGTGGCAGCTAGGGTAGCCTTTGAAGATCTAGCTCAATTAAATTTTCCCGAACAAGAGGAAAGAAATGAGTGAAAAGAAAAAGAAGAAGTGGACTAAAGAAGCGCATGCTTTAATGGATAGTAGCTATAAAAGAATGAAGCTTGAGTATGCGGATATAGCTGACATCATTTACCCACTTCAATATGAATATGAAGAGGCGGAAGTCATCGCAGCTATCAAGTCTCATGTAATGGACGCCAGAGAAAGAGACAATTCTATCGTAGGTAAATGGCCCCCCAGCACAGCAGATCTTGTGTGGCACTTAAGGAACATGAGGAAAGAAGAGTCACGACTAAAGAAAGAAAAGGCTTTCCAACCTGTTGCCATCCCACAAAGTAATGTTATATCTCTTCATGTCCCCGGTCACATGAAGAGATATTTTAAGCACGACCACGTAGAAGTTTACACAAATAAAAGTGCTGAGAAATTTGTCACTTGTTCTATCTGTCATGACACAGGAAGGGTAAACTTTTACAGGGATGGAGTGTCTTCTGACATGAGTGATCAAGTAGATGTATACACTAAGCAAGAGTATCTTGACATGTCAGAAGCTGCTGTAAAGATGCTCAAGCTAACTGCATTACAATGTGTATGCGGCTGCGATAAGGGCGAAGAGCTATGGGCAGCCTTCAAGGGCAAGCCCAAAAGGCCATGGCACATTCAGCAAGTAGAACGCTACGCACATAACCGAAAGATAAGGGAGGCAATATCCGTCAAATCTGACGGATAGTCAGTCAAATCTGACGGATACTTAAAAAGGAAGCGGCTTGGAGCAGGGGATTACAGGTTCCCATCGGTTGCCGTAGAGGACGAGGTGTCTACGAAGGGAGTAGCAGGGCCTCAAGGGGGGCTCTGCAAATGCCGCATGAATAGATTCTGGGGAGCATCTATTCGTGTTAGCAGTAGACATACGGGAGATACTACGGCACGCTCCAAGCCGCACTAATTATGAACGATAAAACACAACGCATTATTATACCCGGAGAACCCACGCCTAAAGGACGGCCACGTATGGCCGTTACTAAAAGCGGTAAGCGTATAACGTATACTCCAGAGCGAACTAAAAAGTTTGCCGAACGAGTGGAGAAGTGGGCGCTAACTCAAAAGGTTAAGAAGATGGATGGCCTATTGCGTGTAGTCATATGGTTTTGGATTAAGAAACCGAACTCATGGAAGGTTTATGACGTTGACAACCTTGCTAAAGGCATCTTAGATCCATTAAATGGATTGGCATGGGGGGATGATAAGCAGATAGTAGATCTCCTGTGCTTTAAACGAACAGGTATTGATGATCCATTGACAGATATTACTATTACGCCATGGAAAGAAGATGAAAAAGAAAGGGATTACTTACCCGAACTTCCTGTGTATATGAAAGGAGTGGCTTGATGTTTGAATATCCTGCACAGATTTATCACATCGTAGATGGAGATACTGTAGATGCTGTATTGGATTTAGGTTTTAAAGTACAGACTCGACAGCGCATTCGACTTTGGGGTATTAACACCCCGGAAAGTAGAACCCGAGATCTTGAAGAAAAGAAAAAAGGGAAGGCAGCTACGGCAAGATTAACTGAGCTACTGGCAGCAGCCAGTAATCAATGTGCCGTGACCAGCAAAGAGTATGGTAAGTATGGTCGGTGCTTAGGCATACTATGGGTGCCGCTGACTTACATACAGCCCTTGCTGGCAGAGGTAGGCCAGAACATGATAGAACAAATGAAGAATTCTACAGAACATGAATTTGAGGACGGCGCAGCCGTAAGCTTAAATCAATTACTAGTTGTCGAAGGACACGCGGTAGAATATCATGGAGGGAAAAGATAGGAACTATCAGATACTATCAACCCAAGAGCCCGTCACATTAAAAACTGACTGGGAACCATATGGTTCTTTCAAGGGGAGCGCACGTAACAACAACCCCAGATGTTCTGTTAAGGAGTGCGCTAAACCTGCACGGCATGATGGCCTCTGCTTACCGTGCTATTCAGAGTTAAAGAAGAAACCATCATGGAAGTATTGCCAGATCACTGAAGATGGCAAGAAGTGTGGGCGCAAACTACACTCGCACAAAATGTGTCAACACCACGCTGATAAAGTAAGGCGAGCTAAGAAGCGCTAGTTCACCAGCCTACTACCGGACTTCTTAAGCCCCTCTTCTAATCCAAATCGTTGTATTCTCCTCCGAACTTTTCTTCGCAACAGACTGCTAACTTCTTTTCTCTTATACCTCTGAGACCTAACAATAGCATCGACATCGACCGATGTAACAGACAGGCCAAGCGCCTCTCTAAAGAGCTGATCTTCTGCGCGTCCTTGTGCTGCCTTATCAAGAAATCTCAGTGCCTTACCGGCAGGTGGCACCATGGTCTTAATAGCATACTCCATCTTCTTACTGATGGGCAACTCGGATGGTTCTCCAAAGAGGTCGATGACCGCCGGCTCTCCTGCGAACTGTTCAATGGGAGACTCCAAAAAGAAATCATACCCTTTGTCTATCGCCAATGCTCCCCAGATTTTTAAGAAGGGACTCATCTGAGAAAGCATGTCCTTATAATTCAGACGATTTAAATCTTGGAAGGGAAGATCTTGCGATAGATAAACAGGCTGGCCGTCATTTTGCCACGGCAATCTCATTGCGTTCACTTCATCAAAGTAATCTGGAGTCGGAATCTTTCCATTGTCATCAGCCAAGGCATTGGACATGCCTTCCACTTCTTCCATAAACTTAGGAATCTTAGCGTAGAATTCAGGCCGCTCTATTAACATTTCTATTTGAAGAGGAATATTTTTCCGCATCCAAGTATAGAACGGAATAATTGTCTTCATAACATCTCGCTCAAAGGGCGTTAATTCATTGTAATCAAACAAGAATCTCTTAACGCTCTGGCCTGCCTCCTCAAAGCTATTTCCGTCTTGCCATTTTTGAATAAAGTGAGCCCACCGTGCGTTGTTTTCAAAAGCATGACCAATAGCTTGGTTCCATTGGACTAGGTTTCTTCCCTTTATAACCGGACCGCCAGTAGCGGCCTTAATCCTTTCTTTAATTGGAACCTCTAGGCCATACTTTTTCTGGTATTTCTTTTGTGAACTTTGGATAAGAGCCTTAGCCGTAAGAAGCTCCTCTGGATTTGGTTCAGTGCCACGACCTAATACCCTTCGCATCACCTCTTCTACATTACCATCGAACTGTGCTCCGGACTTTTTAATATCTTTATAAACTTCTTGGAGATTGACTTGCAATCTTTCAAATGGCCCCTCTAATACCTTCAGCGCACCATGAGGTTTGATCCCTTTGATCACAAGATTCTCTAAAGCTTCAGCAAACTTCTCCTCTTCGTCTACGCCCCACTCTAATGGAACTCCCGTCTTTCGTGCAATAAGAGCTTCCTTTTCCCCAAAGACCCACCGATTAATTGCAAGCTCGTCTCCCTCATCAATCAGAAATCGACGAATGATATGTCCCATTTCATGTATGAAAGTCGAAGGGTTAGCTCCTTCAGCTGCATACATAACAGCTGTTCCTTGTGCCCTGAACGGTACAATCTCGTCATCGGTAAATTCAACCGCGCCTAAGATGTCATCACCCTTCTGGCGCTGAACTAAATACCCTTTACTTGTCAACTTTCCAATCGTATGCTGCTTCCCTCGTATTTTCTTTTTAACTTCTTCGTAGTGGCCTTTGCTTTTAAGGTCTTCCAGTTCCTTGATAGAATTATTTATCCTCTTTTGCTCAGAAGGCACTAAAGCTTCCCACCAAGTCTTGTTCTTCTTAAATCTTTTCAATGCCGTTAGATTAAAAGAGCTTGGAATATCAAATGTCTTCTTGCCTTGGTACGTTGGAAGCAATTGAGCGTCCCTAACTGTAGTACTTGGAAAGATCTCATTGTGCTTAGTGATTTGCCCAACCTGCAAGTCTTCTATGCGCTGCTGAATTTTTTCGATCACATCAGATTTAAGATCTAAGTCTGAGTTTTCAAGGGCTCGCAAGTCTTGCAACTGTTGTGTGTATTCAGAACTCTCAGGAATCCTCGACAGCGCAGCCATCTGTTGACGCCAAGCTTCATCGGCAATCTCAACATCTGAGGAAACAGTCAGTGGGGGCTCTTCTGTTGTGTGCTTGAAGTTTTGCTTGAAGAACTCCCGCACCTGACTTTGCTTTCCAGCGTCTCTTTGTCTTGTCTTTAGTAAGAGCCTAATAAAAGTATCGAATTGCTTGGTTGTCCAAGTGTCAAATCTTGCTAGCTTATTAACTTCTGCATACCCTCGCAGGGCATGGCTAATGGCCCTTCTATTTTCTGGAGTAAACGTTGACTTAGACTTCAACAACTCATCGTCAGAAATAATTTTTTCAATGAACGCTCTGTTTACTACTACAGGATTCCATTCCTCTCCGTCATAATATTTTATGTGATCGCCCACGGCCTTTTCAACATCGTCTGATTTTGAAGTATGCGTCCCTAAGTCTTTTAATTCTTTAAATGTGTACCCTTGATCTTCTAAGATCTTATTGAAATTAATAGATAGAAAATCTGTAACACTTTTTGATCTTACAAGCTGCCCGGAATCAATGTGATCATCCAACCTTGAATAAAAAAGTCCAATTCGATCTTGCACGTCCGTTGCATATCCCGGTCGCGTAACATTTATGCCTTTATAGGTATCAGGCATTTCTTCAATGATTTCTGCAACTGCTATTCTAACCCTTGCAGGCTGGAGCATAGTATTATCAGGCTTAGAAATTAACGATTTGCGATAATTATATAAGGAATCGCCTCCCGGAATGTATTCTGTGTCAACGCCATAACCCTGCTTGTGTCGCAGTTCTCGCGCCTTCTTTTGAGCCTTTCGAACTTGCTCCTGTTGACTAGGAGACAGCTTGTCGTAAGCCCTTCTTTGATCAGCAGACAACGCCTTCATGCCACTACCGTAACCATCGATAGCATATGCAGAAGGATGCCTGCCTTTTTGATACAGGATATCCGATTCCGTACGCATACGTATGGACGGCTTCTCGCGCTGCATTAACGGAATCCCCTTATGCGGCTGCGCCCTCCAAGGCTTCAAGCTAATGGAGTTAACCATCCCACTGATTAGCCCATAGTCATCATCTATTCCATAATGAAGATCCCTTGGAATAGTCCATAAGTTATCTTCAAGGCGTGACTTTAGTTTTGTATTGCTCCCCAACTCATCCATTAGCTGTTGCAAATTAATAGTAAGCCCACGCGTTCCTGTAGCAGCATTGCGAGCCATATTGTCAAAGCTAAATTCTACATGCTGATCTTGAAAAACTCTTTCTGCGGCGGCTTTAATTTGATTCTTCTGATTCTCAGTAAGCATACTTCCGTACATCATCTCTTCGGGAATAAAATCAAATTCGGCTAGCAAGATCTCATCAAGGCCATCTGCAACTCGCTCTAATTCATCATCTGTTTCTCGCAGAATCTTAAGATACTGATCCTCTGCTCCCCCCTCCCTTGAGCTTGAAACCTCCCACTTTGATTCTCCTCTTTTCCCATACCTTGATTCTAATTCCTCAAGAGACTCTGTTTGTTTCCGTAATGCTATTTGCACTTCTTCGTCTGCAGCCTCTTGGATCTCTTGATACAATGCCTTGTCTTTTATTTTGTCCATGGAATCTGTTTTATGTGCATCTGCGTCAACCTCGCCCGATTGCTTATGAATTTTCGTCCCTCGTTTATAACGAGATCGCATATCCCATGTTGCATCTATTGCATCATTTAAAACCTTGATTGGAATGTCTCGCTTAAAGCGATTGCCATAGCTTTTCGTTTGACGAATAATGGCCGCTTGCTCGGCATCAGTAACACCCTTTGACCGTCGAGCCATTCTAACAGAAAGTGGCTGGTGGTCTACTTTGGCAAAGCCAGTCTCTGGGTCTAAGTCTGTGCCCCTTCGGGTGGGCGTAAAGGGCGTTCTTTCTACAGGTATACGAGTTAGCTCAACGGTATTCCCCCACTCCATATCCCTCGAGAGGCCATTAAACATTTTCACTAAAGACTGGGAATTACTTAAAGCATTCCTTAAGACGGTTGAAACCTGATCTTGATGTGCGTCCCTTCCCCACTGCTCCATACGACGAATTTGATCTTCGCTGCGAAGCCATGCAATTCTGTCATACTTCCTACTTGTTGCTTCTCTTGCTATGTGCTTCGCAGCCACTTCAACCCAAGCCTTATCATCATGGAAGGGACTATCAGGAACAGAAAATTCATACCTTTTTTTGTTAATCATATCCATTGCATACTCTCGAGCTTGCTGTGGCGTTGAAGCATCACGCATTCCCTTTCCATTTAGGCTCCACACCGAAGTCATCTCTTGTTCGTTTCTAGGTATTAGATTCCCGTCCAGATCTTTATTTTTAAAAAGACGCCACTCAATGTCATAAAGAGGGTTTTGCTTAGTGGAATGGAGATGCTTTATTTCATGAGGTGCCTCTAGCCTGTAAAAGTCCTCAATAACTTTTTTCTCTTTATTAACCCACATCTCTCCTTTGAAAACTCTTTCTTCTTTAGGAAGGGTGTCCCATGTATATGGAGCCGTTGTTGCTTTTTTATTATTAGCCGAATCTGGGTCAACGTTGTTTTTTAAAAAGGCTTGTTCGGCACCATGGCTGTCTCTGAAATACTTATGGTTTAATCCATATAGCGGCAGAAATTCACCAGCCGTTTCTAACTCATCACTTATGGGCCTGCCAAGTTTTTGTGACCAATCACTTTGAAGCTCTAATATTACTAGAGTTCGATCTCCATTTTCGTCGATATAATCTTTAGTTCGAGCATGGGCAATTACATTAGACGGACGGTCGTCCCCTTTTAATTTGCTAAAATGCGCCTCGTGTAAGCTTATATCTTCACCTCCACCACCAGCCTTAGAGTAGCTTTGCTCGGCAATTGTTTCTACGGCATTCCCGTTCTTTATAGTTCTCTCACCCGGCTCCCACATTATCAGCCACTCATCGTAGTTTTCTCCACCGGGGAAATCATCTATAGCATCTGGATGATTTACTATGGGCTTTGGCCTATTGGCATTAAGCCAACTTTCTAACTCCTCTTCGGACCTTATAATAAGCCTTTGATGCGGCGCATGTGCGTCAAGTGTACTGTCGAAATAAACCTCAAACCACTCATCAAGTCCTTTAACTTGCTCCTCTTCTGGCTTGGAGTATCCCATAAATTCATCCGGATCTACTTGCGAGGTTCGCTCAATACTTAGATTGCCTTTCCCCGTATGCTCCCAACCCTTTAATTCAAAATATGCCGCTGTTCCATCTGCTCGATCCTTTTCCCTTTTCAACTCCCACTTTCGAAGGGCTTCAGGCGAACTAGTTTCTATATTATTCTTCCTCCACCCCGGCCCCAATCTTACATCCTCTAATAATAAAAACCTTTCTTTTCTTAAGTCATTGATCGCATACAAATCGCTTACAAATTGAGGGTCATTTTGAAGCTCCTTAGAAAGACCGCCAATAACAGTTTCTTCAAATCCGTCATTCAAGCCGGTAAGCGCCAGCTCGTCAAGGCCCCTCCCGTTCTCTATTCCCTCTGCATAAATATCATCGCCCCACACAAAAGCCCTTTCAATCGCCTCATGCGCGTCATCGTCTTTCATCGTTTGCTGATAAGCGTCAAAGCTGTCAGGATCATCGGGAACAAAAACGCCCCCTTCATCATAGGCGCCTTCTTGTGCGGATCCATCATAAGTAGGCCCGGCTTCATTTCTAATAGATGAGATTTCCCCGTCTATCTCATCTACTCGGTGCTGAAGTTGTTCTCTAGTGGATATGGCCGTTTTGTCTTCAAGCACCTTTCCTACGGTTGGCGTAGTTATTCTTGGCTTGCCTTTAGATCCATATTTACGCGTGACAGCTTTAAGGGCAGCATCTATGGTTGCCGACTCCCATCCCTCTTGTCCCCTTCCATTCTTTAACCGCGTTGTTATCCTGCCTTTTTTAAATCCTTCCTTAGAACTCAGCCAAGCATTAACGGCCGCCCTGTCTACATGAGGAACCTTAGTAGGAGCCTTTGAATTTGCCCTTTCAGCGTCACTAAGATTGTTCCAAGCTTCCTTGTGTTCCGTCCAGTCATCAATACGCCTTTCCAGAAACTTTTGTACCCCCGTCCAATCGACGTCCCTTTGCTTAAAGGGCCTTGAAATAGAAACTTCTTTTTCCCCTTTCATCTTCGTCGTTTGCAAAGAGTCTAAAAGAGTCTGTGCATTCATAGGCTTTTTAGACTGAGAAGCATGTCGTTCAAACTGCGTGTCAATATGTCTTTGCACTCGATTGTAAAATTCACCCATCTCGAGCTTGTCAAATAGTAAATTTCTTGAAGGCTCATCGAGTTCAAGGCCGGGGGGCAAGCCCGGAAGAATTTCTGAAAGATTTTCTCTATAGAAATCCTTTGGAGTTAGGCCACGCTGCAAGGCCCATCGCGCTGCGATTGTATCATAAATAGACGCAGTGTCTAATGCCTGCTTATCTGTAACTTGAGGAGCAGCCTTGCGAATCATGTTAGCCATTTCACGACGACGGTCAGCTGTCTTCCCCCACGTATCCTCCATAGTTTTAATGTCAAAACCATCTGGAGTTCGCAGGACTCCACCAAACTGTCGTAATAATTCGGACTCCACAGTCGCCGGTCCTTCATGGGCATACAGGCCGCCAGCCCCTATCCCTTGCGCCATCCCTGCGTCTTTAAGCTCGCGACCCGTTAGCATTACTTGCTCGCCAGTATCTGGATCTTTTCCGGGGAACTTTATGGTATCCAATGTTTTATGACCGCCCAATATAAATTCAACCATTGATCGAACAGACCATGGCAATTTGGACGTATCCTCTACTTGCATTACCATCCCGGCTGCATATTGTTTGGGATTTTTAACACCAGCTATTGCATTATTAAAAACATTGGAATACATATTTCGCATATGATAACCGGGAGACATTAAGGCATATGACTTCCAGATGTTTTGCACATCCTTAAAGCCTTTCCAGAATCCATTCAACTCTGAAGGGTCAGAGAATACTTTATTAGCTTCATCTAGATGATCCACCAGCGCTTCAGGTAGTGCATACGTAACCGTATCTCCCAAGTCCCCTACGGGACCGGACCACATTTTCATTCCATACTTCTTTAAATCATCATGTAGTGGATGAAATCTATCTCTGGCAATGCCATCGTCTATCTTCATGGCAATGCGATCATCCGATAGAACGGTATCGAATAACTTTTTAGTATTAATACGTCGGATACTTTCTATGCCACGCTTTGAGCCAGACAAGGCAATGTTTGATTCCGTATTAATGCCATCAAGCATACGAGATATTAATGTTGGATATCCCTTTTCTTTTTCAAAAAACGCTATCCCATTTTTTGTCCCTACACTATACCCCGGAGCTATATCGTCCATAAACTTGCCAGACAAGCTACCAAATCGTATTCGTGCCATAAGCTCAAACAGGGCCTTTGACTCACCAGTTTGCGTTGCAAGCGCCATGGCGTAGTTAGAGCGCATTTGATTCTCAGATAAAAGACCTACACTAACTTCATTGTTAAACCATTTATCTAATGTCTTACGAAAAGTTCCAACAGCATCTTCCATTCTCTGCTTTTGCTTATCGCTAATATTCAGCTGCTCCCTAATCACCTTGCCAAAATTAGGCTGATCTAACATGTATGTTCCCATCAGCCGCAATTCAGCATTGTTAAACCCCGAAAAAAGATTTACCAATTCTTGCTGCAATAACTGCTCTTCCATTTGTATTGTTTGCTCTCTGGTGCCCAAAGAAGCAAGAACTTCTGCAGCTGATTCTTTTACCTCGTCAGCAGTTATTGGGGTGCCGCCCTCTTTTAATCTGCCATTCATAAAGGCAGCAATGTCTTCTGCATTTTCCCCTTCTTGCAAACCCTTTAGCAAGGACTTGGGAACAAACTTAGCGCGGAAAGCTCGTCCGGGAGCAGTATGCTTTATGTACCGTTCCGCATGTTGTACCGGAGAAATGCCACGAAACATCCTTAAGGATTTGCCCAATCCATACCCAGTGTAGGTCAATGGATCTAAGAAGATGTCTAAGAATAATCCAGCTACGGCCGTGCCAGACTCATAAAACATCTGGTTTTCACTATCTTCAAATCCAAAATGATCCCTGAGAACATCCCCAAAAACCATCTTCCTAGCCCTGCCATCTGTATAAAAGTCTGGCGTAAATGCATCGGAAAATTCAATTGCTGCTTGCTTGAAGCCCTCGTACGCACTATCAAAAAAGTCTCCACCAGTGCGATTGTAATGATCGAAAAATTCATCCACTCCTGTGGCCGTTGCAAAATTACCAGCTTGGAGAAAATCAAAGAGTCCATCGGTAAAAGTGGCCATGCTTCCGGGGAACACTTCATTGTTAGCTACGGCCATGTCGCGATTATAGGTGTCCTCCAAGCCCATTTGTCGAATCCACTCGGCATTATTTCTAAACTCAGTAACAGCCGATCTTTCAGCTCGATCTTCACCCGGCGTCCTTGCTCGTGTACTTAAGCCAGTATTAGGATAGACTCTAGAGTCCCTTCGAGGTCGGGTCTCCATCAAGTCCATGAAGCCTGCATCTATATTGACTAAGTCGCCTTCATAGGCATTGTAATCCCTTGAACTATATACACCATCATCAGGATCCAAGTCGTCGGCAGTATAAAATGGAGTGTCAACGCCAAACTTTGGTAACTGTGCGACCTGTTCTAAAATGCTCATGTGATTCTTTCTATTTTATTATCGACCCAACTCTGGCTGATAGCGCACTGGATACCTATTGCCGCCTTGAGTGGCATCCGAGACTTCTGTCGCGCCTCCTCCTCGTGCACCTCTTGTCTGTACATTTCCTAAAACTTTAGCTATGTTACCCGGAAGCCTTGGTTGATCAGCTATAATGCCTTCGAAATTTGAACGCTGACCAGCAGGAAGGTTCAATTCGTCTTCCAATTGCAGGATTCTTTCCTTCGTCCGTTCTATGTTACCTCGCAAGCCTTCAAGATACTCTTCTGTTTTCTCGTTGTATTCACCCTTATCAATATACTCCCTCTTATACTTGTCTTCTTCTTGCTTTAAAAAGCGCTCCTGTGCTGGCAAGCCTTCATTCAGCATACTATCTCTTTCTTCCTTACGCCAAGTATATCCACCCGCTCCCAATTGCTTGGCAGTAGGATCAGCCTCCATAGCATCCCCTGCTGCATCGTCAACGCCTGCAAAAATATCTACTTCCATTCCCGGATCGGCTACCTCTTCAAATTTTGCAGCCTTTGCCTTTAATGGAACTTGCTCGGCGCCCATCACCGCCTCCCAAATATCATCACTAACTTTTTTTATGTCAGTATTATAAGGCATTACTCCATATCTAACGGAAGACATTAAGCCCTCCAGTATCTCTCTTTTTGCGTCATTCTTTTCGGAATCATCCATGCCTCTTGTATCTCTACTAATAAGGCTCGTGCTTTTCTCTTCCATCCAATTAGCAAGGTTTACTTGCTGTATTCTACTACTTTGATATGGAAGGTCTCCTCTTAAATAGTTACCTAAAAACTTCGGACCCAACATAGTTTCTATTTCTACTTGCTGGAGAGTTGTAGGATCTTCTTTCCGCATAAAGGAATATCCCGCCTCTATGCCAAACCTTTCTCCATACGTGGCTTCTAATATATTTAAAACTTCCTGCCTTTCTTGCATGGACATGCCTCTAATAGACCGGACCTTATCCTGCCAACTCTCAATTTCATTTTTCACTTCCTGCTCAGGGGTAAGCTCCATGCTGGATGGCTGGAAACCATCAACTGGCTCCGACACAGCGGCGATCCCCTCTTCATCTGGATCAAGGCCCTTTTCCTCCATCATAGACCTAACATCAATAATAATTTTATTAGCAATGGCCTGCGATGGACTGCCATGATACCCTTGTGCCATTCCTTGCAATGCGACACGCGCAGCTATATCTCTTTCTGTTCTTGATAAGCTGTTATGAAATCGCTGTATAACATTCATCTTAGCCTGACGATAAGTCGCCGGCTTTTCCGTTGCATGTCGAGCCTCGCCTCCTGCGTGTATGAAATCTTGAGTCAAGTTATTCCATTCGCGTCCTGCAAGCTTATCATATTCAGACGAGACTTCCTGTCTAAACGCTCGAAACCCTGCATCCATTCTTGTGTCATTCCAATTATCCTCAAGGTCTAAAATTCTCGTTACCCACCTGCCTTGCTGGCGCGCCATGCTAGGGCTCAACTCCTCCTGTGTCACATAATCCATTGCCGCTTCAAATTGGTTATCAGAAAGTAATTTCTCTATCCATTGATCATCTTTACCGCTATCCTTAATACCTACAAGCGCGCCTACCCTATCAATCACATGTCTATTGTATGGAACCCCATCACTTGCAGACCGCTCCAGCATTTCCTCTGCTCTATATGGATCTATGGCCGCTATATCCAAAAGCTGTTGGTTTTTTATATGTATTCGCTCAGAATCCATTCCTTGTTTAATGTATGCGTCAGAATAATGTCCAAGTGGAACCCATTTGCCCTGAAATTTTGAGCCCTGCTGAGTCAACCTCAGCATATCATATCCTCTGTCTATCAGAGCCGTATCCTTCATCTCCTGACCACGTCTTATAAGCTCTGCGGCTTGGCCTTCTGTTAAATTGGAATCTAAGATTGCTCGTTTTCTTCCAGAAATGAGTTCATTAAATTCATCGACATCAGCTTCGGAGTACAAGGGTTGAGTCATATCTCCTATGTAATCTTGGCCAACTATTTCTGAGTATCGATTTAAATTCCGCCAAGAGGTGTCTTGGCGGCCACGATATAGATTCAACTTATCTAGATCACCAGCAATGACATTGGCCTCGTCCCATTCTTGATAAGAGGGATTAGAAAGCATATAAGAATTGAACCTATTTGTAATCTGGTCTTGAGTTTCTGCATACTCACGAATCTTCACTCGTTCCCTCTCTGCCATCATGGCGGCAGCCTGTTCACCATAATCTGGATCTGCATCATACAACATTTGCAAAGCTTCTGGACTGTTACTTTGTATAGTTGTATTAAAAAGATCATTTCTATCTTGCCTTCTTCTATTTTCTGCTAACTCTTCATCCCTCCTCGCTTCCCTGCGCTGCGTTTCCCAATGAGCTGGCATACTCTGGGCTGCGCCTTGCACGAAGCCAGTAGCGAAATCCCCTAATTTATCAAAGAAAGCCATTTAAATTATCCTACTCTTTTAAAGTCAACATCAATCTTGTTATAGAACACTCTATCAAATTCACCGGGGACTTTTAATACTGCCTCAGATGGTATCTCAGTAGACATCACGCCCTCATAAACTCCTACAGGACCAAGTCCCGGTTTATATGTAAACTCATATATATTCAATCCGGCAGGAGATTGCCTGAGGAGTTTAATATTCTCTTTCATTCCGGGATCAGATCCACCTAGCAATGGTAGTATCTGCGGTGCAAGCGATAATATCGCCGGTAAGTTCTGTCCAATCATTTGTCCAAAATCTTGGGCACCACTCCCACTCCCATCACCGCCAGCAGCTATTGCTGCTCCCTGTCTTTCTGGCGAGAAATTGCCACCGTTTATTAAAGCAAACAATGATTGCACAATATCTGGGTTTGTCGTTATTAATTCCGTAAGCCAGTCGGCATTTACGTGCTCAAAAGTCAAGCCATCTCCCGTAGTGTCAACATCCCCCTTTAAGTTCCACCCTCCTTGCATTCGCTTGAACTCTTCCCGCTCAGCTAAGAAGGGAAGTTCTTCTATGCTCACCGACCATCGTCTTCCTTGGCTCTCCCATTCATAAACCCCTGTAGAAGCCAGAGCCCGTGCTGCGTCAGAGGATACTCCATAAAGCGCTTTCACAAGCTTGCCGTTTGCGTCAACAAACGTTCCGGGGCCCGCCTCCTCTCCAAAAAAAGCGTGGTGTCGAGCGTCAAACTCTTCTTGTCCCAACTCATCCACTGTGCCCACTATATTTGTCAGTTCACCTTCTACGCTCCGCTTAAGGTAATCTGCCCTTTCTTCCCACGGCACCCGTTCACCTTCTTGCCTTGGCGGTATCGTTAACAATTTCTTGTGTTGATCCCCAAATTCATCTATGTAAGTCACCTCAACGTCCACCTCCATCCCCTTCATAAGATCCTGAGACATCGCAAGCATTCCTACATATCTTTGCTGGCCGGGGATTTCGATAGTAGGATATCCTGCGTATTCCTCACCTGCCGCAGCCTGAAACCAATCTCGATAAAGGCGTGGTTTTACAAATTTAGACCTTCTAGGCAACTCCCACTTTTCTCCAGTTGCTGGATCTCGCATATCCAAAGTGCCGTCTTCTATTCCACTATAATAACGCTCGAACATACCATTCATTATGTCTTTATGAGCGCTCCATTCCTTGCCTAAGTCCTCGATCAACTCCTCAAGTTGAGTTTTATCCTTGCCAAAGGCAAAGTCAAAAACCGCATCAACAGCCTTTTGAGTGGCCCAACCGGGGCCTGCCGAAACTTTTAAAAATTCCCGCGCTCTCTCTTTATTGCCATCTGCTGATGCTTCTATAAACCCCCCTATATCCATGCCCGGCAAAAATCCGAACAACTGGATCTGTTCGTCGGTATAATCAAGGCCCGCATTCCAGTCACGCATTGCCTTATCTCTGAATTTCTGACCGGGATTCTTTTTAGACCATGGGATGGCGCCGCGTACAGTACCCCTATCACCTTTAGTTCCCCAAACGGGACGACCTAAGCCCAGATCCTCAGGAAACTCGAATTCGACCGTTGCTGGATCACTGTAAGAATATGACCCTCGGAATGACTCATACATATCCACAACCAATTTGTTCCAATCTGTATCATTTAACTTGCCATAAGCATTTTCTATCATTTCCCGAGTTTCCATTACTTCAGGCAAGTCTTTTAATTCATAGGCAACCTCTGCTCCGCTCATCGCCGGATCTATGGCAATCTGTTGAAACAGGCCCACAAAAGATCGCTGCGCTTGAGGCAGGGCCTCAGACATAATTCCAATTTGTCCAGTTTCCTGAGCCTTACCTTCGGTTATCCCCGTCCAAGTAGACTCTACTTTTTGCTCATGCAAATCAGCCTGATGCTTGGCTTGTTCCCATTGCTCATCTTCAAAATTGTTTGCTCGAGCTATTTCTGATTGTTGATATCCAAAAGCTTGGTCAAAAGCATCTTCTGCCCTTAAAAAAGCACCGAAGTCATCGCCAAATTTCAGTCGCAACCAATCGTCAATTTGACTTTCTTCCTTGCCCCTAAGACGCATATTATTTCGATTGTGTATAGCCATACGGAAAGTGTTATTGTCCAATCCAAATTCATCAGCCACATTCAACGTCAAGCGATTCCACTGCCTATCCGACTCTCTAACAGCGGCTTGAAACTGATCCCTATTTAAACCATTCTCTTCGGCTATCGCACCATACTTAGCAAACCGCTCCATATTCTGAGACATTATATTAGAAGCCATACCTCGCGCTTCTAATGTGGGCATCCCCTCTTCAATCTCCAGCAAATTGCCATTTAATAAAGTTATAAGCTCCTCATCTGTTGCCTCTCTGCCCATCATAGCTAGAAAGCCACCGCGAAATGCCTCAGCTTCGTCTGTATCTAATAAAACAGTTGGATCATGTTCAGCAGCTTGCAACACTTCAGCCCTCGGTATCTTAAGTCCCAAGTCATCAAAGCTAATTGTACCCTTCCCCGTTCCCGTTCGTCCCGTAATGCCAGCCCATGAAGTTCCTATAGCCAATGAAAGCTCACGAGTGGAATTCACAATTTGATTATCAATTTGACGGATCAAAGCCTGTTGCTGTGCTTGGTCTAAGCCGAATTGATCACCCCATTCTTTTACCCTTTCCTTCAATTGCTCATTAAACTGTCGTGCAGTTTCAAAAAACTTATCTTCGTCAAGGCCAAATGAATCATCCCACTCCTCTTTTCTTTGGGCAAATTCCGCATAATACTTCTGATTCTCTTTTAAATAAATCATTTTCTGTTCATGAAATTCTTCGCGCTTTAGGACCATCTCTGCGTAATGCATGTCCTTATCTGCAGTTACAGTGCTATTTTTATATTTTATGTCAGCATTTGCCATCTCTGTTTCAGCCTTTAAATTTTCTCGATCAAATGTCAATTGATTTGCTTGCAAGTCTGTTTCATTTGTCCTGTTAAGCGAATTTAGATTTTGTTCGTGCACCCTTTGAGCGTCTTGCATAGCTTGGTCATGAGTCGTTTGAGCTGTTTGCATAGCTGTTTCATGCAATCTTTGAGCCGCGGCTAACTGTTCTTCAGTAAGAATCCCTTGATCGAATTGCCTTTGCGCTTCTTCAAATTGCCTACCGGCCTCACTTACGCTTTGATCAAAGTCTCTTTGGTTGACACTTTTTGATTGATCAAAGTCCCTTTGACTGACAGCTTTCGCTTCTTCAAATTGCCTATTGGCTTCTCTCACGCCCTCGTCAAAGTCTCTTTGGTTGATCTCCATTTGCTCATCAAACTGATCTTGCGCTTCTTCAAACTGACGATCACGCAAAGCCAAATCAGACGTAAATTGATTCTGTGCTTGTTCTAATTCTTCTCGCGAAAGCTCTAATTGTGCTTGAAATTCAACTTGGCGATTCTGGAAATCAGTGGCCCATTTATAGTTTTCTTGAATTAATTCTTGTCGCCTAAAGGCCAATTCTGCTGCCTGTAATTCATGGCTGGATATCAACCCTGCTTCGAATTGTTGGTTTGCAACCTCCAATTCTGTTCTTCGCAATTCGAAATCTCGATCAAACTGAGAAGCGCGTTCTGTTATGTCGCCAGTAAACATGTATTCTGACAGATTCAAATCTCCCAACTTTGTAATCGCATCAGTAAATAATTGGAAGTTTTGACCCTCAACCTCTAACGCCTTTTGATTTATTTCGATATCGACATCTCTGTAATGGCGCATTCGTTCTTTTTCCATTTCAATTACAGCCCTGTCGTACTCACCCGTAGCGCCGGGGGCCAATAACCCCATTCGAGCCATACGTTCATATGCATCGTCTACATCTTGATCAATATTAGCCCGTCGCAATTCTCTCATTTCTCCGGGATCATATCCCATAGAATCTATCATTTCCTGCATAACAGTATCTATTTGGCTTATTGTTTCAGAGAAAGGAGCATCCCTTTGTTCAAAGGCAACATTAACACCATCTCTAATAGCTTGATTAAGTTCCTCTGAATCAAACTCCATATTTAATATATCTTCAAATAAAGTTTCTGGGTCTTCAAAGAAAAAATCAATCGAATCTTGCAACTCATCAATTTGCGATAGAAAATTAACCAGCCCACCAGCTGCATATGCTTCCTCTAGCATTTCATCTTCACTTGCAGTCAATCCAGTTGTCGGATCAATATCTTCGCCATTTCGCGTTTTGACCGTTGCGTCATCTATTGTCACTGCATTGTCAACAACGAGTCCATCGATATATGCGTTTAAGCCAGCGTCATCAGGCCCGACTTCATTCTCCGTCATATAATCATTAACTGTTTTTATCTGATCATCGTTTAATCCCATCCTCTTGTATTCTTTTATATACTCCGAACCTATTGCATCCCATCCCTGCCCCTTGTTTTCAGCTGACGTCTGAGCCATTGCAGTTGCTGGATCTACAACATCGGCATCAGGATCTGAATCTTCTTCATCTGTTATAGTAGTCTTGGGGGTTACAGTGCCATATGGATCGTTTGGATCGTACTCTCCCGGCTCGCCGTCCTCAGTTATAACCTCCTCGTCATCTTTAGGCTGATTAGTCCTTTTCTTTTTCCCAACCTTCTTTTCATGTATGTCGGGGCCCGAAGGCGCGTCCTTATCAAGCTCCCAAGTAGAAGGATCATCTAGGTCGACAATCTCATCCGGCTCATCATCCGGCTCACCTTCGCCAATAACAACCTCCTCCTCCCCAACAACCACTGGACGATCTGCCACGGGCAACAAGCCACTTTGTTGTATCCAAAGATCAAGTTTGCCAAATGGATTGAGTTCATTTTCACTAGCGGCCACCATTTCAGCAACTTGATCTTCCGTTAATCCATAGGCAGTTGCATACTCGGTTACCTTAGTGTCATACCTAGCTCGCTTTTGCTCCTCGGTCTCTATGGCAGCTTCTGGCCCCTCCTGTCCCGCCTTTTCAAGATCAACCCACTGTATTTGTCCTTCACTTGGGCGATAATAACCTTGACCCCCCTCTACCGTGCGATAAATCTTCATCTGATTTCCCGATGCGTCTAATACGGGATTTCCCTGCTGATCCCTTACAATATCATCGAGGGTGTGAGTGCCGCCATACTGATTATCAGGATCATTAGGGTCAGCTTCTTCTGTTATTAATGGGGCATTTTGCGCCAGCCATGTATCCCACGCCTCATTAGCTCTCTTTATGGCTTCAGCTTGGATTTGATCTGGAAGAATAAGATTCCCCTCGGCATCTTGTGACCAATCTGAAGGGTCTCCCAATAAATCAAGGTCATTATAAGCCGCTAAATACACCTCCATTAATTCAGCTGATTGCTCATTAGTCAACGATGGAGTTAAGTAGTTCCGAGGGCTCGCTGAAAATTCTTCCCACTTGGGCAAAAATTCTGTTTTATATTTTTGCGCTCTTAAATTGCCAGTCTTCTGTTCATTGTCCTGAGCAATCCTATAACGATCCTCTTGTGCCCCCACCCATTCCTCTAGTTTTTCAGCATTTACATACTTCTCATGTAGCGGCTCTAGTCCATACCTCTGGCCAGTATGAGTTGTAGCAATCCGATTGAATTCATCCGCGCTTGCCTGATCATCAGTTCCGCCAGCCTTTATGTATCTATCCCACAAACCAGATCTGATCCTATCAAACTCGTCGCCCTCTTCCGTGTAGGCAGATTGTTTATTTTCCTCTTCTTGCGCTGGAGTAACGAAGCCTTCAACTAATTGCGTTACCTTATCAATCTTCCCGGTATCATTCCAAAGATTAATAACCTGTTGTACTTGCTCCTCCGAATACCCAGCATCACGCAAGCCCTCCACATAATCTTCATTTATTGGCTGTATGGCTTGTTCTTCTTCGACATCGATTGGCCTAATGTCTGCCTCGTCTCTGGCCGTACCTTCATCTGCTTCGCTTTGGCGAGCGTTAATTGCATTATTCAGCCATGTACTAGCCTCAGGTATGCCAGTATTTTCAGCAATATAAAGTGCGTTTTGTCGATCTCCATCTGTCAACAATGGATTTTGCAGTGCGCTATTGGAGTTATACCAATCCTGTGCTTTCCTTTTTCTTTTTGTTCTTTCTTCAGTTTTTCTCTTTCGCTCTGCCTCCTGTCTTGCTTCTTCTGCCTCCCTTTCTTCTCGCTCTTCGTCCAATCGCCGAGTCTGTTCCCTAGATCTTTCTATCTCAGTCGTATCTTGGCCAGAAGTTACCCTTGCATAATCAGATTCATCATAAAAGGTACCGTTAGTAGCATTGCTTACGCGAGCTGTGTTATTACCGTTAGCCATATCAATACACCCAATCTATTTTTACTTGCACGGGGTCTTCATACCCCACTTTATTTTTAAAGTCATTTAAGGCATTTCTACTTGACCACACAGCTGCACAATCTTGTGGCTTATGATAGTCCGACTTCTTCATCCCCAAGGCGAGACATCCCTGAAGCTGATTGGTGTAATTCGCAGGATGGATTAAACAAGCGTATCGTTCTCCATCCTGCGCCGTTACACCTACGGTGCCTCCTATGAAAATGTAAGCCGCTCCAAAGTGCGGCGAATCCCACGGCAAAAGGGTATAGGTACCAGTAGGAATACAGCTTTCGAATGGCAGATTGTCTATCCACGGTCTTTCTAAGCCATGCCATTGGTCATCTCCACATAAAACATTGGATTGAACTCCATTTCTTGATGACAAATACCGCTGTATTAATACCTTTTTCATTCAGAACTAGCCTTCGCCGTTGGAACTTCCAAACTTTTTATCTGTGTAATACTTCACAGCATCTACCAACGCTTGCATTACGATAAATACAAGAGTAGGCTGACCTGCTAAGTCAGGTGCACTAGCGGCAACTACGCCTTCGCCTAGTACAGCAGCACCTAATTTCTTACTGACAAGACTTTGTAGCCGTTCCGTTAAAAATGATCCCATTATTCTGTCTCCTCTATAAGTTCTCCATTCGCACTAACCGATGGAGTCATAGATTTGTATGCCTCTATTTTACCCATTATACGCTGAGATATTGGGTCTTCAGACACTAGTTGATTTGCACGTTGCTGTAACTGTTGCTGTAACTGCTCTATGTTCTGGTCTACTTCAACCTGTTCCATGCTCTTCTCCTTTTAGGTTGCCTTCCCGCATTGGCATCTCGCCGCTGTATCCGTTCCCATACCTTGCGGTCGATCTTGCGACGACGCCTGAACTTTCTGCACCAATTCAAGCAGCGCGTCCTTAACGACAGTTGGTACAGCCTCTGTTGTTGTGCATAGCTTTAACGCCTCGTTTAGTGTTTCAGTGTATATCATCTTCCGCCTTCATAAATCCTACGTAGTATAACAATCGCCATTGTTATGCCCCACATTACAGATCCGCTAACTGCTTCGTGTTGCCAAAAACTTTGCCACTGACTGCCTCCGGGCCACCCATGACTTATTTCCCAGATCTGATAGAGTACTACCATTAGCGTACCGGCCGTAGTGGAAGCTATCGTTGTTTGTCTCGACTGTTTTTTAGCTTCTTCTTCCCGAGTGGTAAGTATCTTAACCTGACGAGTGGTTTCCTTAACTTCTTCCCTTGTTTCCTGTAACTCTTTTCGATCCGAACTGCCAACGCTGAACGCTAATTTGCGCTCCTGTTGGCACTCCTTTAATGCCTTCAGGCATCTGATGTACTCCTCTTTAATCTCTCCAAAAGAATTACACGCATCTGGCCGCTTGAACCGTGCCATCTTACATCGAGATCAGGAGTTGCCATATCGTCGCTAAGGCCAATATAGATATCACGCCTCCTGTAATTATTAGTACTCTTTTAAGCATCTGATATGGATGCCAGAAGATTCGTCTTCGTTTTTAAATTCGCATACGCCTGTGCCCATGGATTAGCATTACTTGTTGGATCATAGGTAGCAGAAAACTGATCCATACCTTTGACTCTGACCGATGGCTCCGGTTGGCGTCCATCTGACCCCGCCGCGTTACGGGCCGATTGATTTGTAAAAATGCGGACTTCGTAAATGATCCTATAAGATCCATCTCCCAATTTCCGCACCTTCACACCCGGAATTTTCAGATAGGCACCATTCATAGAAAAGCCTTGATTCGATACTGCTACGTTTGCCGTGATAGCCATTATGTCAACCTCTTAATTGTGGTTTCTGCTTCGGTAAGTCGTCCTTGGAGGGACTCAATTGTTTCACGCATTTCAGCACGATCTTCATATGATTGCCAATGCGCTCCCATAAACAGGCGCTGCATCTGACACGCGTTCACCAGCCCCGTATGACCCTTGGCCTCTTCTTCGGGCGTTACGGCTCCCAACAAACCAGCGGATACGAGATCGTCTTTCTTGTATTTGACCAGATGATCCCATCGGCTGCGCACTAAGGTTTTAGGATCTTTTGTTGTCTCCAGTGACATGCAGCGGATCAACTGGGCATCATCGAAATTATCCATAGACGCTGCTGACCCGTCATAGAAAATGTCACCGTCTTCATCAATGATGAATAGAGTACGGTTACCGCTGCCTACCATCGCTCTCAAAACCCAAATGTTACTATCAGATGTAACGTCTGCATAATTTCCACTCCCATCAGTCTCATATGCCTGAAATTCAATCAGGCCCTCACCACCGGTGCTTTTCGCAGCGACGCCTTGCCCTCCAAACGCCTGAAAAATCATTGAATGTCGTGCATCAACATCCTCCATAAACGAGCGTATTCGCAGACCACCATAATCATCACTTGTCTTTCGGAATTGGGCATACATGTCTGTTTCAGAGTTTTGGGCGGTGAACGCATGAGCTATATCAGTGTCATATAGAGCCAGAGCGTTCTGGTCGTCGCCCGACGTTTTTATAATCAGACCGTGGCCCATCTCGTTGTTGGACGGTATGTTCGACCCTATGTAACAAGTGCCGTCTGCCCCGAAGCGCATTCGTTCAGTGCCAGCAGTTGTCATTCCTATTATGTCGGTGCCGGGGAAATACAACCCTGCATTAAGGTCGCCCGTATTCGTTACACAAGGCGCGGATACCGAGCCATCTGGAAGTATCAGTTGACTATTGTCATAGGTTGCAGTGGACTCCGCTGCCATAGCGTTAGCACCAGTTGCCGTAACTAAGCCATTGTCCGTTGATCCAGATAAAGTTGCGCCAGATGATGGCAATGCCTCCCATGCCGGTGCTGTACCAGCCCCCGTCGAAGTCAGCACCTGACCATCAGATCCATAGTTTGCACCACCTATGCCCAGCTCCCCTTGAGAGGTGATCCTGAACTTTTCAGTGGCCGCTTCAGAATGCCCTGTATAAAAAATCAAATCAGTGGCATTAACACTGGCTGTAAAAGTGTCTTGCGCTATAGCCTTAATAGAGGCGGCAATTGCTCTTGCGTCAGTATCTTGAGCCTCTAGTGGTGCTTGAAATTCAATCTGTCCAAGGACATCATTGGCGCGAACATCCGTCTGGGCTGTAGCAAGTAATAATTTCCCTGAACTTCCAGCTGCATCAGCTGACGGGCCAACCAATCTTAATTGATCGGCACTCTCATCCCACTCCATGTACGCACCAGCAGATTCTCCAAAAAACTTTACATCCTTACCATCATCATCAACGCCTACGGTAACAGTGCCCGTAAAAGTCTTATTTGCAGTAAAGGTCTGGACTACACCAAGATGCGCTGTATCTGAGTCGAGGTAAGCTGAAGCAATAACGTCTCCCTGCCATGCACCAGTGCTAATTGTACCTACTGTGGCAATGTTAGTACCGCCTACACTATGACTGGCGAAATAAGTACTGACCGTATCTACGTTGGTCATCTTCATCGTACCGGCATCATTAATGAGGATGCCATCACCAGAGGCCACCGCATCAGTTCCTCTGGCAGTGCCTCCATCTATTAGATTCAGCTCGGTAGTAGTAACAGTAGCCCCGTCAAGTATTTCTAATTCAGCTTCTCCAATAACAGCAGAGCCAATTGTAAATCCCGATCCTGTAACTACGCCCGTACTTGTAATTGCGCCTGATCCCAAAGTCCCAACGCCAGATATATTATTACTGTCATCAATGAGAACGCTGGACGTTTGTCCCGTCTTACCGCCAGTACCATCAAATCGAACAATGGCATTATCCGTGGAGCTTCCGGGGCCACTAAAATCACCAGAACCTGAAGCTGATGACGCCCCTCCAATATCACTTAAAACTTGAGCACCTGTGCGATAGTCAACATTTCCAGAGCTATCAAGAACTAAGAACTTATCTGTATCTGACCCTGCCGCTGCAACAGTAGACAAATTAAGCGCACCGCCAACTCCTAAGGTTCCATCTAACTGAGATGCCCCAGAATCTACCCATAATGCATAATTAGTGGTGCCACCTTCTGTAGGCGCTCCACCAACCCTCAGGGTAAATGCATTTGTAACTGTTCCAGTTGCTGTCAGATTCGGTTCTTCGATATTTACCGATCCTGCGTAAGCCGTCGTCCCACTCGGAATAGTTTGCGCTCCTCCGGGCTGAACATTTAGAGCATAGGTATTTGTTGTGGCAGTATGCGTTGCCGTAGGAGTGGCAATCTTAACGAACTGGTCATCAACTGCCGCAGCGCCAAAAGAGAAGGTGTCAAGCCCTGCGTCTACCGAGAATCCGTTGGCGATATTGTCAGTTTCAATTCTAAAGTCAAGATCCTGTGAGTCTTCATTAAATACTGTACCTGCACTACCTATACTCAAGACATTACGTGCAGTAGCAGCCACTAGTACTTTTATAAAAAAGTCTGAATCTTCTCCAGTGACAGCAGTATCAGTAAAGACGCATTCTATTTCGCCATAATCAGCTGTATTCCCACCGTCATCATCGCCCCTGAAAATGATCTCTACGCCATCAGCATCTGCTGCATCACCACTGGCAGGATTATGCTGAAATACACCAGCAGTTCTGACACCACCAGCAGCTGCGGATGTATTAGAAAAGCTCTTTAAGCCCGTTACGGCTTGGGCTGTAGACAAACCCATGAGACCATTAGTACTAGTAAGGTCTACATTATCTTCATCTATATTTGAAGCTTCATTTAAAAAGTTGTGAAGACCCTGAAACCTGTTTGCTAATGGTTCAGCATCTATATCGCCACCCGAAGAGGGTAGCGTACTAGGATCGGTATAAGTTGGTGTAGCCATTTGATCGCTCCTTCAAGCTGGTTTAGTTCCCCATGTCAGAGCCTACCCCTCAGCTGGTAGATATTCTACAGAATATCCATGCAAGTTAGCATCGCCATCTCCATACAGGCGCACAGATACATTCTCAGCTGAACGGTTGACAAAAAATCTCGCTTTCCGGTTTGATCCTCCGGGCCATGTAAGTCCCGAGTTGTATAAATTCCCTGCGTTATAAACAGTTCCTCCACCCAATGTTAATGTCTTAGTCCGAGTACTACGCACCCCTTGATCTCTAACAACTTCAAGAGTAGCCGTTGGACTCCCCCCTGTTGCTTTATACCAAACAGTAACATTTTTTATAATCTTAACTCTATTTGGAGCCTGCAAGTCATTGGCTGCAGTTATTATTTCCCAAGAATAATTAGTAGCATCGTCTGTTGTTACACTTGAACCATTACCATCATACAAATATCCTGAAAGGGCACCGCCCATCCAATCTAATTCATTGTTATTTGTATCATATCTATTAACCATATAATTCATCACATCAGACGGCCTATCAAATCCAATGTCGCCCGTTTCCCAATCCCAAATCAAAATTAAATCATGCCCTGCAGAATTGTCAGCAGAAGACAATAGCGTTCTGACCTGATGGTCCTTAACTCTTACAGTTGACACCGCATACTTCAATCTGCTTTTATTTAAACCTTCCCACTCATTCTGTATGTCATCCGTTACCTTTTGAACCTTTAGGTCTGCATCTACTATGTAACAACCATCATCTGCAACGCACCATACAAAATCAGGACGCTTAACAATAGAATTTCTTGCCACTGGTCGAAATCCCAACTTGGGCTCTTCCTGATGGAAGGTTATATATCCTTGTGTAAATTGGAAATAACCGGGATACACTCCATTCCTTTTGAAGATCAGAACACGACCAAAGTTATCAATGCCGCCTACAATTTCTTCCGTGCCTTCATCTATCTCATAGCGATTATCAGTAGGCCAATTACTGATATCCGGTTGGAATGTATTTGTGTCTATATCAGACCAACGAACTCTAGTGGGATACCATGTAGAAGATTCACGAGTATAGAGCGCCACTAATAAGTTCTCATTAACAACAAAATCCTTGCAACGCTCTAAGGTAGATGCCGCCGTAAGTGCCGCTGCATTTGTCGGAGTAGCATAGTCTCCCAGCCATTTCCACGGAGCATCAATACCGTTTGTTTGTACAACCGTATCTAAAATAAAGACGCTACGAACGTAATCGTTACCTCCACCAGTAAGGCTAATACTACCTGTTATGTTTTTGCGAGAAGCACCAGCGGCATCGGCGTAGATTTTATCAGGAGTATTAATGATTTCGTACGTAGCGTCAGGAGTTAAGAACTTTTGCTGGTGAAGTCCCACAACTGGCTCCGAGCTAGTCAACTGTGATGTGCTATACTTTTCGTATCCCCTGCGTCTATCGGTAGTTCCAAACTCTGAAAAGTTAATGTTTGAAACTTTTACACAGACCTCGGGCTCTAAGCGTGGATGTGGATACCTCCAACGAGATCGCTGACCTCTAAACCTAAATATAGGCGACGTTGCTAGGTCTTGGGTTATTTGGGGTTCAACTGCCATTTATGCCTACGTTGGAATATTACGTGGATATGTTGGAGATCCCGGAGTAACATTAACAAAAACATTTGTAACATTCTCAAAAGAGCGAATACGCCCTGCCCTCTTTTGTGTCTTTCCTGCAAACTTTCTCAAGCGCCTATCAAAGCGACGCTGAGAACGATCTGCTGCACTGGTTTTTCCTACTACCGGTAAGATAGAAGCTGCAGCACCTTCAATAATCAAGTCATGATAGTTCTCTGGTATTTCAGGCCAGTCATCATCATTAACTAATGGTGGCTTACGCATGATAGCTCGAACAGTAAGATCACGCTTATCATCAGGAATTGGATGAAACTCCCACCATTGATATGTTGGAGAATCTCCATAAAAAGGTGGCAACTCCATCAACTTCCAGCCGTCAATAGTAAACGCAACGTCATCAGCAGGGGCAGAAGCTACGGCCTCAAAGGTGAATGTTAAATCTGATGCATCATAATCTGTTATGGTTGTGGTCGTTCCACTTAAAGCGCCAGATGTAAAGGTTATCGTCTTACCATTATATGTATCATCTGTCGTTGATAGCCCACTTGTATCGGTCACCAACGTAGTAGTTGTTGAGGCAGTAGTTCCCGTATCTACTGCACATGTCACAGTCGCATCCTTAACAGTTACAGTCCCTGCAAAAGTTTTATTTTGAGAGGTGCTCAAAACAAACCTTTCCATGCCGTTAGCATCAAAAGTAGTTGACGATGTAACGCTTGATGTCCCATCCATTTCCATCGCATCACGAGTCAATACGCCACTGGACATTCCACGAGCCACACAATTAAAGTTAGCCCCATCATCAGCAGTTGATGAAGAAGTTAACTTTAACGCGGAAGAAACGACTGGCTGGCGTTCTACTCCAAAATCGCCCAATGGATAAGCCGAGAATGCTGTTCCCGTGTCTATATTTCCGGGTTCTTCACGATCAAATTGATTAGATGAAATCATTTCAATCTGCCACTTAGCAGTAGCATCATCGAAATTTAGAACGCGCTCTACGTACATGGGCAATCCATACTGTGAACGATTGGCCGCTGTAGTAAGCGTAAACTCTCTACGCTCTATGTCGTTCTCTGTTTCTTCTAATAATTCAAAGTAGACAAGGTTGATAGCCACTTTTACCATATCCTCAAAATCATCGCCAGCTTCTTCCGAAGCCATATCAAGGATATGCTCTCTCAGCTCTTTATAGGTCATTTTTTACTTTCTTCTTTGCCAGCACCGCCGGGCTCAAACTCCACCACCTTACCAGACTCAATGGCTTTATCAAGCTCAGCATCTTCTTCTTCTATTTCTTTCATTTGAGCCTGAGCTTCAATTTGCTCAGGGGTCATATCGGCCACTGCTTCAGAGAAAAACTTAGATGGATCAAAGTCCTTACCAGCCTGCGCTGCAGCCATGCTAGTTTGCATTCCCATCATACGACCAAAGAATTTTTCCATCGTAGCGAACATATTGGTTTCGCCTTCCATCCGCTCTTGATCGGCAGACTGCACTAACTTCTGCCTACGCGATGGACCATCAGTAATTGTCACCTTTTCCAAGCGAAAATCAAAGCGCGTAAATCGTGGATATTCAACGCCTAAAGTCTCTTCTTCTGACTCAGCTTCAGTGTCCGTCATGATACGATTACTACGCATATCAATAGCTATTTCAGCAGCTGGGGTTCCCTTAAAATCCAGAATTATACCATCGTCTTCTGTAATGCCAACCTCTTCTTCGTCATTAATTCGCCCAAGTAATGACAATTTTTCATGAGCTACCGTCTGAATATGCCACTCGCCATGGTGTATTGTATCAGTAACCAATGGATTCTGCGACTCCATTTTACTAAAAATCACCTTGGATTTATCAGATTTACTCAACGGCAATTCAACGCCCGTTGACAAGTGCTCTTTGCCACTATCTAACTTTTTTTGTATAGCAGATGGTATTGTAGGATCAATTATTAACTTGGCCTTGGCCATGACTTCCTCCCTTACGGTTTGATGATGCTAAATCCATTAACATTGACCTGACAATCAGATCCAGATGCTGAAATAACAGCACTACAAGCAGCCCCCGGCGTGATAGGTATCAAGCCCGTCCATGGCTTAAAGGAAATTCCTTCAACTGAAACATCAATTTTAAATTCTGCCATCACTGTACTTCCATCCTTAATTTGCAATGTAGCATCTTGATCGCCATGACCTGAAACGCCAGTAACAAAATGTTGAACATTCGTAGCAGCGGCATGAGTTGCCGTTGCACCCGAATCTGTTCCAGCCGTCGTTTCTGACCATGGAGACATACCTTCTAATAATTGTACATACATTTTGTTACCTCATTTGTATAATTAATGATTTAAACATTTCTAATCCACACCTTGTGACGCCACAACATTAAAAGTCGCCAAAAAAAGGGTGGCTGTTTCGGTGGCCGCGCGTTCCATTGTCGCCATGTATTGCTACCACACTTGGAGCAAATTATCCCTTTTGATAAAGAAAGATCGAATCCCTTAAGGCACGTATTACATTGAAAGATTCGTATATCTATCATACTAAATTAGATGGCTTGCTTAATCGTATGATATTTTCACTTCTTTGATCCGATCCGGCCACATATACCATATGCTTCCCATTGGGATTAATGTCTTCTTTACTCTTTTCCCCATATCGCGCCCAAGCTTCTGTTATAACTGGCGCAAACCCTACATGGTCGGCAAATACATCTGTATCACACCAAACCTCACTGCCCTTTAGCTTGGCCCTATAGCAAAAGTACATATCTTCCGTTCCGGACTTAGGCATAACGAAAAAGGGAGTTCCCGTTCCTCCGGGTCCAGTATGTGCGGCCTCTTCGTCTTCTTCAAAAAGACTACGTTCTTCATTCTTTTTAGTAGAGCCTATATCAAAAGAAGCTGTCATGCCTTTTTTGTGAAACACATCTACATTAATCAACATACAGTGCGTCCCACCTCCATCTACTTCAACAAGTCCTTTGTTTAAATCGTCAAATGTTAAATTTCTATATGTGCCATGATCGCGCCAATTTTCAGCTTTTAAAACCCCAATCGCATGTGGGTATCTACGCATTGGATAAGGGGCTATCACAATGTCCTTATCATGCTTTAAAAACCTAGGTAAAATTTCTGGAGGAACGACAGCATCGTCATCAACAAAAAAGAGATGCGTAAACCCTCCATCTGCTGCCACTTGGCATAATTGCGTTCTTGCGAACTGCACAAACGTGCGTCCAATTATTGTCCAATTGAAATTAATTTCCCACTCTGTCCACTTCGACACACATTCAATGTGATTTGTATGAACTGGAGCTTCAAATGCATTAGTGTAGTTAGGCGTTGCTACTAATACTTTTGCCTCGCCAAATCCATCATATTTTTCAAAATCTTCCATTTCTCTCCTCTTTCCCTTTCCGATTACAAAATTTATAAAAGCAGGGTAGAATCATTGCGCTAATTCTACCCTGCTTCAAATCTACATCATTCGTAATTGAACTGTATGATTTGTGGCATTTACTGCCTCAAGAACAGTCCCAATCACTCCTAATCCACCGCCATAATGAGCATCCGTTGTCATTAAAGCAGTAGTAGCTACATGGGTTCCAATTGAAGCACTATCATGAGTAGTAGCTGCTGCTGGCAATCCAGCTGTAATAGTAGTCACCACTCTAACATTGGCTGGTCCATATATCTGTAATCTTCCAACGTCACTTGTAGAAAGAGTGGAATCACAAATTCCAGCAAGTGGCTTGGATGGCGCTAATGTCAAATTAGCCGTTACACTAGATCCCGACACCACATAACCCTGATCAGCATCGGTCGTAGTAACGTCAAATTCGGCAATATTGCCCGGAAGTAACTCTTGATCGCCGCCCTCTTGCACGACGACAAAGACTTTCTCGGCTTGTCCCCGAGATACGTTTGCGAATTGCATTTATCTTCTCTCTTTCTTCAGTCTATATGCAATTAAAGAACGCCAATCATACCGGCTTCAAAAGTCCAAGTATGAGCAGCCGTTGCTTCGATTGAAACACTTCCATTAGTTTCCGCGTCAGCTACACTGTAATTTAACTGTATAGCTGGCAATGCAGCGTCTTCTAAATCATCCCCCGCTGAATTGTCGGCCACCATAGTATTGAAATACAATAGATATGAAGTCGTTGGCCCAATAGCAAAATCTCTATCATCTCCATCAACCTCTACGGTACCTCTTACCACAGTGTAATCACCACTGGAATGAGTTCCACTAATTGTAACATCTCCTGCTGCCATATTAAGCCTCCTTTGGTATCAAGTAATACCGTCAAGAACGCCATGCTTACGGCGATTATTAGTGGCCATGTTTAGCTGCACTAATACCTGAGTCGTCAAAGCATCCTGATCAATCGGCTTCTGAAAGCCTTCTTCGCTCATCGCAAAGTTAGCAGCAGAATGGATGAACAGCATGATATGAGGAGAACTCAACACATAAGCCCTGCCAGAAGTGCAATAATCATCCCAAATTAACTTGGCACCCTTGAACATCACGGTGTCAACTCCAAGATCTGCACCACCAGAAGGATTAGGTTGATAGCGAATACGCGGCGTAACCAATGCTTCAGCAGACTCATGGACAGTCCGAGTTGTTACAACAAAGTCAGGCTTACCAGCGGCACCTTCCCGACCCTGCGAACACTGATTCATGATTGAGCGCAAGTTCGGAATCAGGTTCACGGCAGCTGCGCCAACAGAAGTAACGGCTTTATTACGCCATGAAGTATTAGTAGCTGGATTAATGCTGGCAAAAGATGTCGTCGCTGGAGTGGTATCAGTGACAGCCGAAAGGCCCGTCAACTGCTTGCTGGAAGAACCAGTACCATCAGAGAAGATGCCCGTTGCAACATTGTCAGCTAATGAATTATTAGCATTGCGAATCTTTTCTTTCATGAGATCAGCAATCTTTGCTGTACCGCTATTCTGGCGTAATTCATTACCAGAAATTGACACTGAAACCGCACCCTGCTTCCAATTAAAGAAAGCAGTTGTCAGTCCAGCCTGTGGCGTAACGTCAAGAATTTCGTAATCAGAATACCACTTAAATGTATTATTCTTTCCCGTCATAATAGGGATACGAATTCTCTCGCCACCATCTACGACCTTAATACGACCTCCACCCCTAAACCAATCAAGGGTTGGAGTAGCGTCGTATACATTGTCTTGAATCGCCCCTGAACTCAAAATCTTATCCAGAGTTGTAGACAATAAAGGGCCGTAGGTACGAGATAGGGTACTAGCCCCTACGGTTGATTGTACCATTGCTCAGTCCTTATCAAGAAGAGAGCGCATCAAGCAAGGCTCGATCTGTCACATCTTCCAATGTGTCCCCACGCTCTCGGTTATAATTAAGATTTGATCGAGTAGAATTAGGAGCAGACCTTGAAACAGTATTGCCACTAACGCCCCGAGCTATACGCTGTCGGTTGAAATTTGCCCTTGAAACTGGTCCGCCAGTACGGCTTCTCAGAATCGCATACAAATCCGTTGGTGTAATACCTGTATCATCAGAGGTGATTCGCTCCAATACGGCACGAGCCTCCTCTTTTACGTCTGGATTCCATATAAATCGACCATCTTCCATGGTGCCGAAATCATCCCCATATAAGTCAATGCCTTCTTCTATTGACTTTGAGGTAAACTCATCAGAAAGCTTATCAGACTCAGCTGCGTCTACATCATCCTGCCGGATGAATCCATTGACGTCAACAAAAGCTTCCAACATTGCCTTCTGCTCCGGCCTCAATCTGTCTACCAAGGCTTGCTTACGAGTCATCTCAGTCTCATCTTGGTTGGGCTCTTCTGGCGTCCCTTCCGAACCGCCTAAATGAGTTTCAATGGCCTCGAGTCGCGCTTGCGTATCTGAATTTCTTTGCCCCAAATCAGTTACGCTCCTTTGTAGATCACGAAATGTAGCCGCACCTCCCGGAAGACTGTCGGCATTTTCTTCCAAAAAGCGGAGTACTTGATCTCGACCTGCCGGTTTCTCCCCAGATCTGCCAGCCGGATTTCCAGAAGAAGCGGCATTGTGGCGGTTTGGGTCGGCGTCGCGGATGGACTCAGCACCCGACGCTCCAGCCATAGATTGCATAGCACTCAAAGAAGCTTGGGCGTCCATTTGTCGAAGTTGATCGTAAGCCGATTCTTCAGCATCAGACGAATCCATTCTTTGGACTTGCTCTTGGTCAGTAGCGGTATTCATTCTATATCTCCTTTTTATTCAGACTCTGGCAGCGCCTTAATACGCTTAGTTCGAGTCTTAGTTTCCCCTTTCCGAGCGGCTTTACTCGGATTCGACAATGTGTCGAGCGAGCTTACCTGTTCATTTGATCCCTCAAATGAAACATTCCATTTATTGGCAACTTTATGATTATAATCTTGCTCCCGTTGTATATCAGACAGCTTTCGTCCTGTTTCTTTTTGAACGTCAATTACTGTAGCGTTCGGAGACAATTCAGCATTTCTTCCTCCGTGGACAGCATCGCCAGCTTCTTGGACGTTCAATGCATTCATTATCTCTTTCTTTTCACGGCGACCATGAATATCACAATCCAAAGAAGGGTCATAATAGGCTTCAAATGAATGAATCGCCTGACTTGTGGGGAATAGACGCTGCATCCTCACTCCCTCATGTCCTTCGCCACAATAGATATAAGTCGTATTACGCTTATCAGATTCCACAAATACATCTTCTTCCATACGTCCACAATCTGGACATTCAAAGTCGTACAACGCCGGCATTAATAGCCCCCACCCATAGCGCGTTGCGTAGCACCTGAAACCTGCGCCGTATTCTTTGGTTTACGCTTGGGATTTTTAGTTGTCGTGTTAGGCTGCATTTGTCCCGGCAACTGCTGCGGAGGTCCGCCCGGAGCAGGTGGCGACTGGGGAGCGCTCGAAGGTTGTGGCGGTGCCGCCACTGGCGTTGTAGATGCTGCGGCTGACATTGGAGCCGATGGCAACATTTGATCACCACCCTGTGGTCCACCCTGTGGTCCACCTTGTGGTGCAGAAGTGGGCTGTACTCGCCCCGGAGCAGGTGCAGCGCCTGACGCCCTAGGAGAAGATAGCTGTGGCGCTTTTTGCCGTTGCGTCCCTCTTTGCCCCTGTGCCGCCCCTCCTCCTGCAGCCTTATTGTATTGATTTGTCGTTTTTTGGACTTGGCCCATAATAGACCTAGCAGCCGCTCCGCGTTCACCAGAGCCATGCATTTGGTTTAACTGCCGCTGCAATGAAACTCGTTTCTTTCTCAAAGAAGCAAGTTCTGCAACTCTATTGTCGCCCGATCTGCCAGCTCCTTGCATTGGAGCAGAGGGTATAGAAGTTGCAGCTGCGCCCTGACCTCCTGTGCCATTTCTAGTACGAAGTGGAACGGTACCATTTCCCGCAGGAGAACCCCCAGTAGGAGCTGCCGATGGAGCAGGGCCTGCCGGTTGCCTAACGGGTGGGGCTGGTTGCCTATTCCCATTGCCTCCTGCAGGATTATTCATCCTCTTCTGTGCCCTGACCTTTGAAGCCTGAGCTTCGCCTTCTGGCGTGTATGGAAACTTCTGTCCATTTACTGTTGGCATTATTATTCTCCTAAAATCCCAATCGGCTTCTTAAGCGTTGTATTAATCCTTGATCTGGTCCTTGCTGTGGTCCTTGCACTTCTGCTAAGCGATCTCTGTTTGCCGCTCTTCCCCTTAATGTTGGATAAGGGGACTGATATGGCTCTCGAGGTTTATACTCAAACCCCTCTGTAGGAGCATTATACTTCTTATGAACTTCTCGCCTCTTTTTATGACTTAGATTTGTCCTTTTTTTCATCTTATGTGCAGCTATTTGACTTCTAGTTTCCGAAGGCCCAATTGATCGACGCGTCTTCTCTCTCAATTTATTTACATCTGAAGTCTGCCTTTGTTTACGAAATTCTGCTTCTCGATCTTTCCAATACTGCCCTCTATCTTGCAGCTTCTTTTCGCCTTCTCTCTTCTAGGCAAACGCTGCCTGCTTAATCTGAGACTCTCGAGCGGCTTCGCGAACTGGCGCATCT
>Ga0208183_1000113_pt1 | contig 56197 bp, 41 predicted proteins | sample MalvirDeepMed_51_FD_184251 | JGI IMG/M metagenome (GOLD analysis project Ga0208183, IMG submission 184251) | Marine viral communities from the Global Malaspina Expedition - Malaspina viral metaG DeepMed_51 (SPAdes) (version 2) | ecosystem: Environmental > Aquatic > Marine > Oceanic | place... | reverse complement strand
GGGTGGTGCTGCCGTTGCTGCGCGACCTGTGGGACAAGAGTGCCTCGAAGGCGGGGCGCTGGGCGGGGCTCAAGCGCCTCACGCCCAGCTACTGGGGCATGCAGCTGGCGCATCTGGGGCTGGCGGTGACCATCGTCGGCGTGACGCTGGTCTCCAATACCGAGGTCGCCGAGAACGTGCGCATGGTGCAGGGGAAGGAAGTCAGCGTGGGCGGCTATCAGTTCCGCATGACCGAACTTGGCGAATATCGCGGCCCCAACTACCTGTCGGACCGCGCCACGGTGGAAGTCAGCCGTGATGGCAAGGCGGTGACGACACTGCATCCCGAGAAGCGTCTGTTCCTGGCCAGCGGCATGCCGATGACCGAGACCGCGCTCGATGCCGGCTTCACGCGTGACCTCTACGTCGCCATGGGCGAGAAGCTGGATGACGACAGCTGGGCGGTACGCATCCAGGTCAAACCCTTCGTGCGCTGGCTGTGGCTGGGCGCCCTGCTGATGGGGGCGGGTGGCGTGATCGCCGTGCTGGATCGCCGTTATCGTCGCCGTGTCGAGGCCAGCACGGCGTCTGACACCCGCTCCCTCGCCACACAGGAGGCTCGCCCATGAATGTTCGTCGTCTGGTGCTGTTCGTGCCGCTGGTGGTCGTGGTGGGGCTGGGTGCCTTCCTCTACCAGCGCCTCGATGATGACCCCTATGCACGGGACTCCGCGCTGCTGTCGCGGCCCTTCCCCGAATTCTCGCTCAGTACCTTGAGTGATCCGCAGGCGAGCCGTGATGCCTCGCTGCTCAAGGGGCAGGTCAGCCTCGTCAATGTCTGGGGCGAGTGGTGCCCGACCTGCAAGCACGAGATGCCGCAGCTGCTGGATCTCGCCAGCCGCGGCGTGCACATGGTCGGCGTCGACTACAAGGACACCCGCGCCAAGGGCCGCCAGTTCCTGGAGGAATTCGGCAACCCGTTCAGCGTCAATCTGTTCGACCCCGACGGCACCCTGGGCTTTGATCTTGGCGTCTATGGGGCACCGGAAACCTTCCTGGTCGATGCCGAGGGCGTGATCCGCTATCACCACACCGGCTACATCCGGCCCGAAGATGTCCGCGACGTCATCCTGCCGACGCTGGAGCGCATTGCAGAGCCCGCGACTGACGCCGCCAGCACGCCCGATGAGGAGGCCAGCTCATGAAATCCGTGCTCAGGAGTTTCGCCATCCCGCTGGTGCAGGCGCTGGTGGTGCTGATGTTTCTCGCCTGGCTGTCTGCCGGCAAGGTGCATGCCGCCATCGAGATGCATCAGTTCGACAATCCGGTGCTGCAGAAGCGCTACGACAGCCTGACCGCCGCGCTGCGCTGCCCCAAGTGCCAGAACCAGGCGATCGGTGACTCGGACTCTCCCATCGCCGGTGACATGCGCCAGAACGTGGCGGACCTGCTCAAGGACGGCCGCAGTGACAGCGAGATCCAGAATTTCATGGTCGCGCGCTTCGGCGAGTACGTGCTCTACAACCCGCGCCTCGATGGGCGCACCTGGCTACTGTGGGGTGGTCCCGCTGTCCTGATTCTGCTCGGCCTGCTGGTCGTGACGCTGATCGTGCGCGCCCGGCGGCGTGCGCGTGTGCGTGCGCTGGATGATGATGAGCAGGCGCGCCTGTCGGCACTGCTTGCCACGCACCGCCAGTCCAGCGATGAGCAACCCGGCGCTGGGCAACACACTGCCAAGGAGCGCTCATGATCCTGTTATGGCTGGCGATTGCCGTGCTGTTGATTCCCGCCGGCTGGCTGCTGTTGCTGCCGTTGCGGCGGGCGCGTCGCGTGCATGCCGATCAGCAGGCGTTCGAGGACAACGACAGCCTCGGCGCCGAGAACGTGCGTGTCTATCGGCGTCGACTGGCCTCGCTGGAGCGCGGCCATGCGCGTGGCGAGCTGGATGACACGGCGCTGGCGGAAGGGCGGGTCGAGCTGGAACGCAGCCTGCTGGAAGACGCCGAATCCCTCAAGCGCTCTCCGCTCAAGGCGGCCAGCAGTGGCCGTGTGCTGGTGCCCGTGTTGCTGGTGGCGATGGTGGCGGGCTCGCTCTACTGGTATCAGCGCGAAGGCGCGAGCGGGGACCTGGCGCTGGCGCAGGCGATTGCCGCCACGCCGATCCATGATGCTGCCAGCTTCGAGGCACGCATCGCCCGGCTGCGCGCCGAGGCCGAGGCCCAGCCCGACAACGCCAAGGTGTGGATGGCGCTGTTCCCGCTCTACCGCGATGCCGGACGTCTCGATGAGGCCATGCAGTCGCTCGAGGCGTTGATCGCGCTCGAAGGCCGAGTGCCCGCGCTGATCGCGCAGCTGGCGCAGCTCAAGTTCTTCGCCGCCCAGCGCACCCTGACCGATGAGGTCCAGACGCTGGTCGATGAAGTGCTGGCGGCCGATCCGCGTCAGCCGACGGTACTCGGCCTGCTCGGGATCGAGGCCTTCGATCATGCCCGCTATCCCGAGGCCATCGATTACTGGCGCAAGGCGATTGCCGGCTTCGAGAATCCCGATGCCGCCAAGGCACTGCGCGAAGGCATCAAGGCCGCACGTCAGCGCATGGCCAGTGCCGGTGATGTCGATGCCTCGGTCGCCCTGGCCAACTCGGTCGCGCCAGAGCAAGGCTCGGCGGATCAGAGCACTGCGGCTGATCAGGACAGCAAGGAGGGCGCTGCACGTCTGACGCTCAAGGTGTCACTGGACCCGGCGCTCGAGGCGCAGCTGGCGGCGCTGCCGGTCAGTGCCGAAGCGGCGACCCTGTTCATCGTGGCGCGTGATGGCGAAGGCAAGCTGCCGCCGCTGGCAGTGGTGCGCACCACCGCGGACAAGCTGCCGCTGACGCTCACTCTGTCTGACGACAACGCCATGGCCCCGATGGCGCGGCTCTCGATGGCCGAGCGTGTCACGCTCGTGGCGCGCATTTCCGCTTCCGGGCAGCCGACGGCCCAGCCGGGGGATCTCGAAGGCAAGCTCGAGAATGTCATCGTCACGCGCAGTGCTGACGCCGATGACGAGAAGGATACTGATGCATCACAGGCGCCGCTGGCACTGCGCATCGATCACCGCGTCACTCAGTAAGTCGCGATTGGCCCCTGGCCCGCGCGATGACGGCTTCGTTTGTCATTGCGCCGGTTGGGGCCATCGCCGCTTTTGGGTAGACTGCGCGCTGGTTTTTCGAAAATACCCTCGATGACCGGCTGTCTCGTCGTAAGGACATGTTTACCTTGCGGCGGTGCGGGCTCTTCTCGAAAGGTCTGCGACGCCGCGGTATTTCAGGTTTTCCTGCGTCAGAGCTTCTTTCTCCAGAAGTTGTTTCTTCAGACCTTCTTTCTCCAGACTCAAGGACGCGCCAGGCGCAATGCGGCTCAAATCGATCAAGCTGGTCGGCTTCAAATCCTTCGTCGATCCGGTCACCGTGCCCTTCGACAGCAACATGACGGCGATTCTCGGCCCCAACGGCTGCGGGAAATCGAACGTCATCGATGCTGTGCGCTGGGTGATGGGCGAGTCCAGCGCCAAGAACCTGCGCGGCGAGTCGATGACGGACGTCATCTTCAATGGCTCCACCGGGCGCAAGCCGGTGGGGCAGGCCTCCATCGAGCTGACCTTCGACAATGCCGACGGCAGCCTCGGGGGCGCCTGGTCCGAGTACGCCGAGATCGCCGTCAAGCGTCTGGTGACGCGCGATGGCCAGTCCGGCTACTTCCTCAATGGCCAGAAATGTCGCCGGCGTGATATCGCCGACGTCTTCCTCGGCACCGGCCTCGGGCCGCGCTCCTACTCCATCATCGGTCAGGGCATGATCTCGCAGCTGATCGAGGCGCGCCCGGATGACCTGCGCAGCACCCTCGAGGAAGCCGCGGGCATCTCCAAGTACAAGGAGCGCCGCCGCGAGACCGAGAACCGCATGAAGCGCACCCAGGAGAACATGGAGCGCCTGGATGACCTGCGTGAGGAGCTCGACAAGCAGCTCGAGCGCCTCAAGCGTCAGGCCGAGGCCGCCAAGCGCTATCAGACCCTCAAGCAGGATGAATACCGCCTCAAGGGCGAGCTGGCCGTGCTGCGCCGGCGGGGCCTGCGTGCACAGCAGCGCGAGCAGCAGTCACGCGTCGCGGAGCTGGAAACCGGCGTCGAGCGCGAGATTCTCGGTCAGCGTCAGTGCGAGAGCCAGCTGGAAGAGCAGCGCTATCAGCACGACGAGCTGGCGGGAGAGCTGGAAACCCATCAGGCCGCCTTCTATGAGACCGGCGCCCAGATCGCGCGCCTCGAGCAGAGTCTCGAGCACGCCCGCACCCGTGAGCAGCAGCTGGTGGCGGATCTCGAGATGGCCCGCCGCGAGCTGAGCGACATCCAGCGCGTCGAGGGCGAGGACGGCGAGCGCCTCGAGATGATCGATGCGCGCCTGGAAGACATCGCCCCGGAACTCGAGCTGGCCCGCGAGACCCTCGAAGGGCTCGAGCTGTCCCTGGAGGAGGCCGAAGAGCGCCGCCAGGACAGCCAGAGCGAGTGGGAGCGCTTCAGTCAGGCCGACAACGAATCCCAGCGTGGCGCCGAGCGGGCCCAGAGCGAGATCCAGCAGCTCGAGAATGCCATCGCCGACGCCGAGCGCCAGCGCGAGCGCCGTCGCCAGCAGCTGGCGGAGCTGCCGGATGTCGCCGAGCTGCGTGAAGCCCGCGAGGAGCTGCGCGAGCAGCTCGATGAATTGTCGCTCAGCGGCGAATCACTGGAGTCGCGCCGCGAGCAGGCCAGTGAAGCCCGTGAGCAGGCCCAGGCCGATCGTCTGGCGCTGGATGAAGAGCGCGATCAGCTGCGCCAGCGTCGCAACGTTCTGCAGGGCGAGAAGGCCTCGCTTGAGGCACTGATCGACGCGGCGCTGCGTGACGACGATGACAGCCTGGCGAGCCACCTGGAGCAGCACGGGCTCGCCGAGACCCCGGCGCTGGCCGAGGGGCTCGAGGTCGCCGAGGGCTGGGAATCGGCCAGTGCCTGGGTGCTGGGCCCCTTCCTCAAGGCGCGCCTGGCGGCGAGCGAGCCGTCGCGTCTGGCCACGCTGATGGATGAGCTGCCCGGCGGCGAGCTGTTGCTGGTCGATGGCACGCCGGCGTCCAGCGCGGCAATCCGCCCCGCCGGCACCCTGGCGGCGCAGGTGAGCGGCGCGGATGCCTTGGCCGGCTGGCTGGCCAGCATCCACTGTGTCGAGTCGCAGGCAGCCGCCTGGGCCAGGCGTGATTCGCTGGCCGCGCACGAGAGCGTGCTGACACCGGATGGCCTGTGGCTGGGGCAGGGCTGGAGCCGCCGTCAGGTGGCCGGTGAACGTGCCGATAGTGTCATCGCCCAGCGGGCGCGCCTCGAGCAGGTCGTGCTGGAGCTCGAGTCACTGGATGAGCGTCTCGAGGCGATCGAGACACGTCTGGCCGCAGCCGCCGAACAGATTGCCGGCGCCGAGCAGCAACTCGAGCATCTGCGCGTCGAAGAGCGCGAGCTGGGCGAGCGCCAGCGTGAACTCAGTCTCAAGGAGGCCGGCATCGCCAGCCGCCTGGAGCATGTCGATGGCCGCGCCCGAGAGCTGGATGAGGAGCTCGAGCAGCTGGCGGAAACGCGCGAGACTCAGGCCCTGACGCTGGAGGAGGCGCGCGAGCGCTGGCAGCAGGCACTGGAGGCGGTCGAGAACAACGCCCAGTCGCGCGAGTCGCTGGAGCGTTCACGGCGCGAACATCAGGAGGCGCTGGCCGGGCTGCGTGCCCAGCTGGCGCCAGCGCGCGAGCAGGTCAACCGCCTCGACATGGAGCGTCAGCGCCTGACCACCGAGCGTGACGGCATGCAGGGCCAGCGCATGCGAGCCGTCGAGCAGCGCGAGAAGCTCGCCGAGCGCATCGAGATGCTCGAGGCCAGCCGCGAAGAAGCCTCACTGCCGCAGGAAGAAGAGCGCGAAAAGCTCGAGATGCTGCTCGAGACACGCCTGTATCAGGAAACCAAGCTCAACGCCTGTCGTGACAAGACTCATGAATTGGTCGAACAGATGCGTCAGGCGGAACAGGCGCGCCAGACTCATGAACGCAATCTCGAGGGGATCCGCCAGCGCCTCGAGGAAGGCCGCATGCAGGTGCAGGCGCTGACCCTCAAGGGCGATGCGCAGGACGAGCAGCTGGTGGAGCTGGGTTATGACGAGGCGGCGATCACGCAGCTCGAGGACGAGCTGGACCCCAATGCCACCGAATCGGCCTGGAGCCACAACCTCGAGCAGATCGGCGAGCGCATCAAGCGGCTGGGGGCCATCAACCTGGCGGCCATCGAGGAATACGACCAGCAGGCCGAGCGTCGCAACTATCTGGAAGCCCAGCATGCCGAGCTGAGCGAAGCGCTGGAGACCCTCGAGCGCGCCATCCGCAAGATTGACCAGGAAACACGGGTGCGCTTCAAGGACACCTTCGACAAGGTCAATGCCGGAATCCAGGCGCTTTTCCCCAAGATCTTCGGGGGCGGAACCGCATGGTTGACGCTGACTGGTGATGATTTGCTGGAGACGGGAGTCGCGATCATGGCGCGGCCACCGGGCAAGAAAAACTCCACCATTCACCTGCTGTCAGGCGGCGAGAAGGCACTGACGGCACTGGCGCTGGTCTTCGCCATCTTCCAGCTCAATCCGGCCCCGTTCTGCATGCTCGATGAGGTGGATGCACCACTGGATGATGCCAACGTCGGACGCTATGCGAGGCTGGTGAAGGAGATGTCGGAAAGCGTACAGTTCATCTATATCACCCATAACAAGATCGCCATGGAAGCGGCAGATCGGCTGATGGGTGTCACCATGCAGGAACCCGGCGTCTCGCGCCTTGTCTCTGTAGGGATAGAAGAAGCTGCCGTGCTTGCCGAAGCGTGAGGGAAAAGCCGTTCAGGAGGGCAAGGTCATCCTCCGGCGCGGTAGCCAGTGGCCGCCTTGGCGGCCTAGTTGGCAAGATCGTGTTGCATCTAGAGATCGAAAGCACTACGAGTTTGCGTCATAGTGTCAGTCAGGGATAATTGAAGGGCGATTGCGCAGGTCACCACCACAGGATTGACATTCGAAAAAATGTCCCCTTTTTCTGCAATCGCGCTATGCTGTTCACGTGCATGGTGCCCAAGCAAACAGGCTAATGACCCATGGAATTGAGAGAGTGGCTCATCTTGTTGGGGTTGGTGCTGGTCGCAATCATCGTCGTTGACGGTGTGCGCAGGCTCCAACGTCAACGTCGAGTACCCCGACTGGATCGAGCGGGTACAGAGGATTCCACCGACGATGCGGGCAATCCCGCGGTGGAAGAAGAGGAAGAACGTGACAACTGGGAGCTGCCGAACGGCGGCTACCGGGTGGTTGGCGATTCCGAGACGCATGCCGAGGCCGAGGAAGATGTCGTGCTCGACAATGCGCACGGCATCAAGGCCTCGCGGGTGACTCAACCGAGTCGTCCGGCGCAGCCCATGGAGCGTCGTGAAGCGCCGGAGCGCAAGGGCTTTGGCGAGCGTGCGGCTGCCTTCGGTGCACGTGCCAGCCAGTCAATGCGCGACGTGACGGCCAGTCTGGGCGCACGACGTGATGACGAGCATGAGCACGACGATGCGCATCGTGAGCCCGTGCTCGGCAGCGCCTCCAGCGAGCAGGCCGAGACGGCGCGCGAAGACGACTTCCATGAGAAGCCGGTGATCACCGCCGAGGACGACAGCATCAGCGTCTCCTCCACCCAAGCCGATGATCTCGAGCCGATGGCCGAGATCGAGGAAGGTCAGGATGCCAGGACTGAGGCGTCCTCCGCTGGCAAGCCGGCCGATGTCGCCGGCAGTGCTTCCCAGCGCCAGGAGCCTTCGCTGGAAGCGGCCGCCGCGCCTGCTGTCGATGCCACAGCGCCCGAGGATGATCGTCATCCGCTGGTGCTGCGTGCCGAACGCAATCAGGTTGATGACCAGCTCGCACGTGACACCCTGGCCGATGCCAGTGAAGTCATCATCATCTCGGTGATGGCGCGCGGCGATGAAGGCTTCAGCGGTGAAGACGTGCTGGGCATCTCGCTGGCCTGTGGTCTGCGTCATTCCGAGATGGGGCTGTTCCTGCGCCACGAGGAAGATGACGACGACAGCCCGCTGCAGTTCGCGATGGCCAACGTGGTCAAGCCGGGCATCTTCAAGCCGGTCGAGATGGTGGACAGCCAGCTGGATGGCGTCACCTTCCTGATGCCGCTGCCGGGCGCGGACGACACTTCCGCCGCCTTCGAGACCATGGTCGAGATCGCCATGCTGCTGGTGCGTCGTCTGGGTGGTGAGCTGAAAGACGAGAACCACAGCGTGATGACGGCCCAGACCATCGAGTTCAAGCGCCAGCAGGTGCATGAGTTCGAGCGTCGCAATCGTCTGCATCGCTACCAGGCCAACTGATCGACTCCCCAGCCATTCTCTGAGTCGACCAGTCATGCCAGAACGCCAACGGCGACCTTCGGGTCGCCGTTGGCGTTTGTGTGTCCTGCCGACCTCTGACAGCCTTTTGCAGCCTTTGGCGGTCCCTGCAAGCCCCCTTACTGTCGCCCTGAGTGCTTGAATGTGTGGCCTGTCGATCACATTGAGTACAATGGCAGCATCAAGGCGACCCCTCCGCCTGCAAGCCTGTGCAAGCTCTTGCAAGTGCGTCAGGTCGGAGGGGGCGCCACCCGTTTTCAGGTCGCTCAGCGCTGCCTTCTGGCAGTGCTGGCGAGCCACTGTTTCGAGTGAGTGTCATGTCAGCCCAGGATGATCTGTTTTCGGCGCCTGCCGATGATTCCAACGCCTCGAGCGCTTCTCGCTCCGCTGCACCGGCCGCGGTGGAAGGCGTGCCTGCCAAGGTGATGGAGGAGGTCGCGCAGCTGCATCGCGAGCTGCTCGAGGCCAGCCACCGCTATTACGTGCTGGATGATCCGACGCTGACCGATGCCGACTACGACACGCGTCTGCGTCGTCTAGAGGCGCTGGAAGCCGAATATCCCCAGCTGATCACCTCGGAATCGCCAACCCAGCGGGTCGGAGCCGCGCCGGCCAGCGGGTTTGAAGAAGTGCAGCATGCGGTGCCGATGCTATCGCTCAACAACGCCTTCGATGACGATGAACTGCGTGCCTTCGTGCAACGTGCGGCGAAAACGCTGGAGCTGGGAGACGCTCAGGACGCGGGTGACGAGCTGAGCTTCTGCTGCGAGCCCAAGCTCGATGGCCTGGCCGTGTCGCTCATCTACGAGAATGGCGTGCTGGTGCAAGGTGTGACGCGCGGCGATGGCCGCACCGGCGAAGGCATCACCACCAATCTGCGCACCATCCGCTCGATCCCGCTCAAGCTGCGGGGTGATGATCTGCCGGAGCTGCTGGAAGTGCGCGGTGAGGTCTACATGAGCCACGCTGGCTTCGAGGCGCTGAACGCGCGCGGCCGCGACGAGGATGGCAAGGTGTTCGCCAACCCGCGCAATGCCGCCGCCGGCAGCCTGCGCCAGCTGGATTCCAATATCGCCGCCTCGCGTCCGCTGGAATTCTGCGCCTACCAGGTCGCGCGGGTGGATGATGCGCTGCTCGCCAGCGAGGCCGGCCAGAATCATTCCGGCCTGATGGCGCTGCTCAACGACTATGGCTTCCGCACCAGCCCGCAGCTTGAGGTGGTGCGCGGTGCTCAGGGCATCATCGACTACACCCGCCGCCTCGGCGAGCAGCGTGATGGCCTCGATCACGACATCGATGGCGCGGTCATCAAGCTCGATGCACTGCGTCTGCAGCGTGAACTGGGCTTCGTGGCGCGCGCCCCGCGCTGGGCCATCGCCTACAAGTACCCGGCGCAGGAGCAGGAAACCACCCTGGAAGGCGTCGATTTTCAGGTCGGACGCACTGGCGCGCTGACACCGGTCGCCCGTCTGGCTCCGGTGCAGGTCGCCGGTGTGGTGGTCTCCAACGCCACACTGCACAACATGGACGAGGTGGAACGTCTCGGCGTGCAGATCGGTGACAGCGTCATCATTCGGCGCGCCGGCGACGTCATCCCGCAGGTGGTGCGGGTCGCCAGTGAAGGCGCCAGCCGCGAAGCCATCGTGCTGCCGGACGGCTGCCCGGTGTGTGGCTCCGAGATCGAGCGCCTCGAAGGCGAGGTGGTGGCACGCTGCGCGGGTGGTTTGATCTGCGCCGCGCAGCGCAAGGAAGCCCTCAAGCACTTCTCCAGTCGCAAGGCGCTGGATGTCGATGGCCTCGGCGAGAAGCTGATCGAGCAGCTGATCGAGCGTGAGCTGGTCAAGACGCCGGCGGACCTGTTCCACCTGGAAGCTGCCACCCTGGCCGAGCTGCCGCGCATGGGCGAGAAGTCCGCCGCCAATCTGGTCGCCTCGCTGGACAAGAGCCGCAACACCACCCTGGCACGCTTCATCTACGCCCTCGGCATCCGGGAAGTCGGGGAAGCCACCGCCGCGAATCTGGCCACGCACTTCGGCACCCTGGAAGCGCTGCGCGCAGCCGATCAAGCCGCGCTGGAGGCAGTGGAAGATGTCGGCCCCATCGTCGCCGCACATATCCATACCTTCTTCCAGCAGCCGACCAACAACGAGACGCTGGATGCGTTGCTTGCCTGCGGCCTGAGCTGGGAAGAGGTCGAGATCGGTGAGCGCCCCCAGCCGCTGGCAGGCCAGACCTGGGTGCTGACCGGCAGCCTCGACAGCATGACGCGTGATGAAGGCAAGGCGCGTCTGCAGGCGCTGGGCGCCAAGGTGGCGGGCAGTGTCTCGAAGAAGACCGCCGGAGTGGTCGCCGGCGAGGCAGCGGGCAGCAAGCTCGAGAAAGCCATGCAGCTGGGCCTCACGGTGCTGGACGAAGAGACCTTCGTGAAGCGCCTGGCCGAATGGGAATCCGGTGCTGATGCACAGCAGGACAATCCGCAAGACAGTGCGCAAGCCAATGTGCAAGACAGTACGCAGGACAGCGCGGGAGAGGATGCATGAGTACGGATACGCTGAACGATGCACCGCAGGCGGCGTCACGCCACCCTGATGATGGACAGGAGCTACCCATGAGCCAGATGCCACTTGATCAGATGGACCCGCGGGACCGCTTCATCGAGGTACCGCAGACCATGCTGCCCGCCGATACACGGCGCGCCCTGCTGGAAGCCTTCGTCACCCGTCAGGGCTATGACACCACCGATGTCGGCGAAGGCATGGCCGGCTGGGTCGCGGAGCTGGAAGGCCAGCTGTCACGCGGCAAGCTGCTGATTGTTCATGATATCGGCACCGAATCCACCGAGGTGATGACGCTGGAGCAATGGCAGTCCTTCGGTCGCCAGCTGGCGGACGACGAGGAAGAGGGCGACTGAGCCCGGCCAGCGGTCATGCTGTGTTGAGCATGCCCTGACCCTGCCCCTGACCCCGGGGCTGGAAACGACAACGCCCCTGGCACAGGCCAGGGGCGTTGTCGTTCATGAAGCGCCAGTTGTTGCACCAGTTGGTGCGCCTAGTGGCGTCTGGCGATGCGCCGGATCATGCAAACCACATTGGCACGACCAGGCTCGAGATCAGCAGGATCAAGGCCCCGCCCAGGCGCGAGGAAATCTGCGCGAAAGGCATCAGTTGCATGCGATTGGCCGCCGAGAGTACGGCGACGTCACCCGTGCCGCCCATGTTGGCCATGCACAGGCCAGCGGTGATGGCGGACTCGATGGGGTAGAAGCCGACCAGCTTGCCCACCAGCCCCGCACCGAAGGCGGCACCCGCGACGACACCGAACACGATCACCACGTAGGTGATGGTGATGGCATCGATCACCTGGCCCAGATCGGTGTAGGCCACGCCGATGCCGAACAGCAGCGCGAAGGTCCAGTTGCCTGCCACGAACCGGAACCATTGGGCGGCGGCCTGATTGATGTTCTCCGGTACCAGGTTGGCGCACTTGAGCACGGCGACCGCGATGATCATCAGCGCGTAGGGGTGCAGCGGAATGACCTTGCCGAGAATCTGGCTGGCGACGAAGAAGCTCAGGGCAATCACCATGCCGATGCCAAGCTGGGACAGGTCAGGCGTGCTCTTCTCTTCGCGGACATTGACGCCCGGCATCATCTGGCCGCCACCGGTCAGTGACGGGAAGCGCTTGCCAAGTCCGTTGAGCAGCCCGGCAATGATGATGGCGAAGACATTGCCTAGGGCCAGTGCCGGCACCAGGATCGAGATATAGTAGCTGGCCGGTTGCCCCAGCAGCTGCTCGTAGATCTGGCTCATCGGCACGGCGCCGGCGCCCATGCCGCCGCCCATGATGGGCAGGGCGATGACCATGACGGCATCCTTGGGCGAGAAGCCCATGACCCAGCCGACCAGCATCGCGAAGAGCGCCGCGAACAGCACCGAGCACAGCAGCGGCAGCGCGAAGCGGGCCCCGACCTTGACCAGTACGCGGGAGTCCATGCCGAGAATGCTGCCGGTGATCAGCGCCGCGATGTAGAAGTTCAGAAAGCCACCGGCCTTCATGAACTCACTGACATTCGCCGTGACTTCCTGCGGCAGCCAGCCGCTGTAGACCAGCGCTGCGGCACCGAAGATGGCGAGAATGGCGCCGCCACCCAGATAGCTGTTGATGATCGGCAGGCGGTCGCCCAGAAAGCCCAGCAGCTCCCCGAGAATCATCATGACCAGCAGCGCGCCGATCATGCCCGCAGGCAGGGTGTCGGTGGCGATGGCGGCGACAAGAACCAGGAAGGACAGGGCGAAGATCGGCAGCGACATGCCGAAGATGCGCGTCTTCTGCCAGGGGGACTCTGCGGCAGGCGTGGCCGTGGCGGTCTGCGAGGAATGTGTCATGCATGCTCCTTGTCCTGCACTCTGTCGTTGCAGGACCTGTTGTCACGCCCGGACGCGTTGGCGTGGCATCGCGGGATCGTTTGGGACGGGGAAGGGACATCATGTTCGCGCACTGGATGCGCGTCACAGGGAGCTTACGGTGTGGCTCCCGAGGGCCAAGTTTTGCGAATTAAAGAAAGCCTTTTGAAACTTATGAAAGCGCCGGCTGCCGCTCGCCCATGCGCCGGGCCGAATGGCCATGCCACCAAGGGGGCACATGGCTTGTCCGGCGTGTTGCGGCATTCTCAACCCGGGCTGAGCGCGCTGACCTCATTGCTCGCCGCCGGCATGGTGATCGTCAGCCTGCTGGTCGCGGCCTGGCTCTTCAGTGCCCAGCTGGAGCGGACCCAGCGCGAGATTCAGGGCCAGCGCATTGCCGTCCTTGCCCAGCGCATCGCGCGTCTGCCCGAGGTGCGTACCGCCCTGAGCGAGGCCAGCGCGCCGCAGGCTGCGCCTCCCGTCGCGAACAGCCGGCTGGCGGCACGCATCGAGCGACTGCGTCGGGAGAATGCCGTCGACTTCATCGTGGTGATGCGCCCGGATGGCTTGCGGCTCAGTCACCCGGACCCCGCACGCATCGGGCAGCCCTTCCAGGGTGGCGACGAACAGCGTGCGCTTGCCGGCGCCTCCTACCTCTCCGAATCCCGCGGCACGCTCGGCGAAAGCCTGCGCAGCTTCGTTCCGGTCATGGCGAATGCGTCCAAGGGCGGTGAGCGCACCGTCGTCGGTGCGGTGGCCATCGGTATCACGCTGGACTCCCTGGGGCGGCGTCTGGCCGATGAGAAGCGCCAGCTGCTGCTCGGACTAGGTTTGTTGATGCTGTTCGGCACGCTGGGCGCACTGGGTCTGGCGCGCTATCTGCGCAGGCAGCTCAAGGGACTGGAGCCGGCGGCCATCGCGCGGCTGGTGGAGGAGCATCAGGCGGTGCTGGCCAGCCTGGAAGAGGGCATCATCGTGGTCGATCCCGAGGGGCGGATCACGCTGGTGAATGCCGCGGCGCGCGAGTTGTTGGGGGCCTTGCCGACGCTGGGAGAGGACCTTGATGGCTGGCTGCCCGACACCGGCATGCGTGAGTGCCTCGTCGCGCGCCAGCCGGTGAGCGAACAGGAAGAGACCCGCCTGCGCCAGGTGACTCACGGCGGGCGGCGATTGCTGGTGCGTTGCCAGCGGGTGCATGATGGCGAGCTGCTGATGGGCGGCGTGCTGGTACTGCGCGAGCACGACCGCATGCAGCGCCTCGCCGAGGAGCTGACCGGCGTCCGCCGCCAGGCGGAGTCACTGCGTGCCGCGCGCCATGAGTTCCGCAACCGGCTGCATGTGCTGTCGGGCCTGACACAGATGCAGGACCTCGCCGGTCTGCGCGATTATCTGGCGTTGCTGGTGGAGCGGGAGTTGCCGGCGGATGCCGCAGCCGCCGAGCGCATCGTGGACCCTCTGCTGGCAGGCCTCTTGATCGGCAAGCACAGCGAGGCGCGCGAGCGTGGCATCACGCTGGCGGTCGAGCTGGAGAACGAGTGCCATCATGGCCGCTGCGCTGAGTGGGGAATGTCACAGGACGAGGGCGCTCAGGCCGAGTTTCCGGTGCTGGAGCGTAGCTTGAGTCATGATCTGGTCAGCGTGATCGGCAATCTGCTCGACAATGCCTTCGAAGCGCTGGAGGAGGTGGGCGCTGACGCTCACGCCCCGTCTGTGACCCTGGGGTTGATGCTGGAATCACTGGACCCGTCGGCAGAGGCGCAGTTGTCGATCAGCGTGGCGGACAACGGCCCCGGCATGCCGACGGAACTGAGGCAGACGGCACGCATGGCGGGGGTGAGCAGTCATGGAGAAGGCCGCGGGCTGGGCCTGTCGCTGGTGCAGGAGATCGTGACCGCGCGCGAGGGAGAATGGCACCTCTATGCGCCTTCGGGCGGCGGTACCCTGGTCGAGCTGACCCTGCCTTGCCGACTGCTGACTGCCGCGGCGCCCTGATAGGGGCCCGCGCATCAAGGGATGGCGTTGCGGCCGGAACTTGCACAACGAAGGAGCCAGAGCGCATGCGTGTGCTGATAGTCGAAGACGACCCCATGGTCATGCGTCTCAATGTCGAATACCTCAGTCGCATCGACGGCATGCGCCTGGTGGCCCAGTGTGAGGATGTCGCGACGGCACTCGACGTGCTGGCGCAGGAAGCGGTGGACCTGGTGCTGCTGGATGTCTACCTGCGCAGCCGCAGCGGGCTGGAAGTGTTGCGATGGCTGAGGCGCCACGCCGCCCCCGATATCCAGGTGATCCTGATCACCGCCGCCAGTGAGGCGGACACGGTGCGCAGCGCACATGCGCTCGGGGTGTGCGATTACCTGGTCAAACCCTTCAGCTTCGCCCGTTTTCAGCAGGCGTTGTCACTGGCGCGTCGCGGGCGCCAGCAGCTGGAGAGCCTAGAGGGTGAAGTCAGCCAGCAACAACTGGACCAGCTCTTCGGCGTGCAAGGGCTGGTCAGCGGCGCTGCGGGCGCGGTACCCGAGGGACGCCTGCCCAAGGGCGTGACGGCGGCGTCACTTGCCCTGGTGGCCAGTGCCATCATGGCGCTGCCGCGTGAGGAAGGCAGCTTCACCAGTGAGGCATTGCTGCCTGCCACCGGCATGTCGCGAGTGACCATCCGCAAGTACCTGCGCCATCTCGCGGCCTGCGGCATGCTCAGCGAGGCCTTCCACTACGGTCAGATCGGCCGGCCATCCTTCACCTATCAGGTCATCGACCGTCAGGCCCTGTCCAGACAGTGCCGTCAGGCCTGAGTGATGCCGACCTCTCAACGCCGCTGCACGATATCGCGGATCAGGCGGCGCCCCGGGTGCAGGTGCTCGGCCAGTTCGCGTTCCAGCGGCAGCGGTTCGCCACATAGCTGCGAGGCGATCAATTCGGCGCACAGCGGGGCGGTGGTGAAGCCGCGTGAGCCGTGTGCGGTGGAGAGCCACAGACCGGGCAGGTGGGTGCCGCTCGACTGTGGCACGCGCTTTTTCGCATCGAAGGCCATGGCGGCGTAATCCTCACGCCATTGCGCGGCGTCCGGTGCCGGGCCGGCCAGCGGGCTCTTGTCCGGGCTGGCGGCGCGCCAGGCGACGCGTCCCTGCCAGTCATCGTCTTCCAGGCTGACGCCACGCGCCTGCTCCCAGGCGGCGACGAAGGCGGGCAGGGCACTGCGCAGCTCCGCGACATTGGCGGCGTGGTCCGCCTCGCGGACTGCATCATCCTCATCGCGCGGGGCGAAGGTCGCGCCGAAGCTGAGTGTCACGCTGCCATCGGCGTGGCGCTGATAGGGCGAGACATAGCCACCGGCGCACACCACGCTGTCGAGCGCGGGCAGGTGCGCGGCGTGTTCCGGCGCTACCGTGATCTCGCTGACCTGGCCGCGAATCGGCTGCAGCGGCAGGTGCGCGAGTGGTTCGGGCAGGTGAGTCTGCTCCCCCAGCGCGACGATCAGCTGATCCACTTCCATGCTGGTGCCGTCGCTGGTCTGCAGCAGCCAGCGTGTTGTTGGCTCGCTGTTGCCTGTCTCTGCGCCTTCCTCTCTGCCTTCCTCGGCCCCCAGCGACTGAATGGCCTCGATGCGCGCCTGCAGAAAGCGGATGCCCGGGGTGGCAGCGAGGTGCTGGCAGAGCGCGCTGGGGCGCACCCAGCCGGCGACCGGATAGAAGAGGCCATCGAAGGCGATCTCGCTGCCGGCGATCCGGCTGGCCTCACTGGCGCTGACAGGCTTGAGCAGCGCCTCGGGCAGCGGGTGATTGTCGAGGAAGCGCTGCTGGCGCTTGCGCTCACGTTCACTGGTGGCCAGCTGCAGCACGCCGCTGGCGGACCACAGGGTCTGCTCGGGGTCGAGGCTTGCCAGCCAGCGCCGGCTGTACTGCAGCGCGGCCAGCTGGAAGCGACTGGCGGGATTGGTCTCGGCGGCCAGCTTGACGTAGAGCGCGCCCTGGCGATTGCCGGAGGCGCGCGCGCCGGGGGCTTCGGCATCGATCAGCGTGACCTGCACGCCGCGCCGTGCCAGCGCCTCGGCGCAGCTGGTGCCGGCGATACCAGCGCCGAGTACCGCGACATGCGTCTCGCGAGCGATCGGCGCTGGCTGCGGGGGCTGAGTCCAGGGCTGCTCACGACGCAGCGGATGAAGGGCGCCACGCACCGCGTGCTCCTGCATGGGGGCATGGGTGGATGCGGGTGAGGCATCAAGCCCCATCAGCTCGGCGCGCGCGGCGGCGGTCGGCTCGTCCAGCTCGCCGCAGATCATCTCGCGCTTCATGCCGTGGCCGGGCACCTTGCGCCACACGAAGCCTGCCGCGCGCAGGCCACGCCGCACGAAGCCCGCGGCGGTGAAGGTGGCGAAGGTCGCCGTGGGGCGCGAGACACCCGCCATGGCCGCGAACAGCTCGGGTGACCACATCTGCGGGTTCTTCGACGGCGAGAAGCCATCGAGGAACCAGGCATCCACGCCACCTTCCAGGCGCGACAGGCGCTCCACCGCATCGCCGAAGTGCAGGTCCAGGGTGATGCGCTCATCCAGCCACAGGCGGTGCACGCCGAGGACGGCAGCGGGCCATTGAGCGACCAGCGGCTTCGCCAGTGAGGCGAGATCCGGCCAGGCGGACAGCGCCCGCTCGAGATCCGCGGCGCGCATCGGGTGCTTTTCCACCGAGACGACATGCAGGCGCGCCTCGGCGGGCGCCGTTGCCAGAAAGCGCTGGGCGGCGCACAGGATGTTGAGGCCGGTGCCGAAGCCGGTCTCGCCGATCACGAAGGGGCGCGCTTCCCGCCAGTCACGGAAACGCTCGCTCAGACGATTGCTGTCGAGGAAGACGTGCACGGTCTCGGCGCGGCCATCGTGGATCGAGAAGTACACATCGCCGTAATCGGTGGCCTGTGGCGCAGTGTCGTCCCACTCAAGCTGCGCCTCCTCCAATGCCGCCAGTGGTGCCAGTGGTACGTCCGGCACTACGCCGGGCGCCGTGACCGGCTCGATCGCGCTCGGTGGCGTCGTGGCAGGCTTGCGTGCCGCGGTGGCCGAGGCTTGCTGCGGCAAAGTCTTTCGGGCTGACGATGCGGTCTGATCAGGAGCTGACTGATCAGGAGCTGACTGGCCGGGAGCGGGCTGGCGGGGAGAGGAAGGGTGATCGTTCACGGGCATTCCTGGCAGGAGGTCGAGCGGGAGAGCAGCACAGCGAGACAGCGGCAGAGCAAGGCCTGCAACGCAGACGACGGACAGCCAGGCTGTCCGTCGTCTGTGAGAAACCGCCGGTCAGATGACCGGTCGGACGCCGGGCTAGGGCAGGGTCTGCTTGAAGGGCTTCACTTCGGCGCTTTCATAGACACCGGCGATGACGAAGGGATCGGCATCGGCCCACTTCTGGGCGTCTTCGAGGGAATCGAACTCGGCGATGATGACGCTGCCGCTGAAGCCGGCTTCACCCGGTGCTTCGCTGTCGATGGCCGGGTTGGGGCCAGCGATGACCAGACGACCGGCGGCGTGCAGCGCTTCCAGACGTGCCAGATGCGGCGGGCGCGCCGCCATGCGCGCTTCGAGGCTACCTTCGACGTCCTGACAGACAATGGAGTAGAGCATCACGAATCATCCTTTTGAGAATTGGTCGAGGAAGCGTTCTCTTCCTGAGGGGCCTGCACCATGTGACGGGACAGGTAGACGCCCTGAACGATGACGAACAGCAGTGTCAGACCGAGCATGCCGAACAGCTTGAAATCGACCCAGATGTCTTCCGAATAGTGGCTGAAGACGTAGATGTTGAGGCCGCCCATGGCGAGGAAGAATACCACCCAGGCCAGATTGAGGCGGTGCCAGATGGGGCGCGGCAGCTGAATCGCCTTTTCCATCATGCGCTCCACCAGCGGCTTGCCGCCGAACAGCGGCGACAGCAGGAAGGCGACGGCGAACAGCCAGTTGACCACGGTGGGCTTCCACTGGATGAAGGAGCTGTTGCCGAACAGCACGGTCGCGCCACCCAGCACGACGACCAGCGCCAGGGTGACCAGCTGCATCTTCTCGACGCGCTTGTGGCGCCAGTAGATGTACAGCACCTGCGCGAGGGTCGCGGGAATCAACACGGCGGTAGCCATGATCATGTCGCCAGTCATCTTGTAGACGGCGAAGAAGATCACGATCGGCAGAAAGTCGAGCAACATCTTCATGGGTAATGCGCACTCCTGAACACGACGACGCAGCCGTCGGGAAGGCAAGGGCCTGTGCGAGTGGTATCCTGTCTGACACCAGCGGCGCACCCCTGCCTGCATGTGCTCATTCTGCCGCCATTGCTGCCTGCTGACAAAGCCCCTGTGTGTCCGGGCGCGCATCGCAGCCAATACTGCCCGACGTCTGGCCCGCTGGATCGCCTGCATCTCAGGCATCGCGTGGCACAGACGTTCATCCCGAGAGGTTCCCCGTGTCCGACGTCCCGTCCGACTCTTCGCCGATTTCCGCAACCCGCAAGCCGATCGAGTTTCGCCCGCTGCCGGAGCGCTTCGATTCCGATATCGAGGTGCCGGACATCGACCTGCACATGCATTCCACCGCCTCCGATGGCGGCATGGCACCGACAGAGCTGGTGGCACTGGCCGCGCGGCGCGGTCTATCACGTATGTCACTGACCGATCACGACAGCATGGAAGGCATCTTCGAGGCCCAGCAGGCCGCCCGCGCCGAGGGGATCTCGTTGCTGCCCGGCTGTGAGCTGTCGGTCCGCTGGCGCAACCAGACAATCCACATCGTGGCGTTGATGCCCGAGGGCGCCGGCGATGCGCTGAGCGCCGGCCTCAAGCAACAGCACGAGGCGCGTGAGCGCCGCAGCCACGAGATCGCCACGCGCATGGAAAAGCTCGGGCTCGAGAATGCCTTCGAGCGCGCCCGGGAGCAGGCCACGCTGAGTGGCTCAGGCGATCGCCCGCTGTCACGCCCGGATTTCGCCCGCGCGCTGGTCGAGGCCGGGATTGCACGCAACCTGCAGGACGCCTTCAAGCGGCATCTGGGCGCGGGCCAGAAAGGTGACGTCAAGGCGCACTGGCCGGAGATGGAAGAGGCGGTGGGCTGGGTGCGTGCCGATGGCGGCATCGCCGTGATGGCGCACCCGATGCGCTACAAGCTGACGCGCACCAAGCGTGGCGAGCTGCTGCGTGACTTCATTGCCGCCGGTGGCGAAGGCGCGGAGCTGGTCAGCGGCTTCCAGAATATCGATCGCGCGCGTGACCTAGCGCGTCAGCTCGATGAGCTGGGCCTCTACGCCTCCGTCGGCAGTGATTTCCACTTCCCCGGCGGCCCGCTGGCGCCCGGTAGCATGAGTCCGCCGCCCCGCACCAAGGTGCCGCCCGTGTGGTGTCACCCGCGCATCGCGCCCTTTTTTGCGGCCGACGCTGCCTCCATGTGATATCAAGAGATCACCGTGACGCCAGTCCGCCTGCCGGGCTGGTGCCCAGACGCAAGGAGCACCGCATGGGACAGTTCTTCCAGATTCATCCCGAAAATCCCCAGAAACGCCTCATCGATCAGGCCGTCGCCATCATCCAGCAGGGTGGCGTGATTGCCTATCCGACCGACTCCGGCTACGCGCTGGGCTGTCATCTGGGCGAGAAGAAGGCCATCGAGCGCATCAAGCGCCTGCGTCAGCTGGACGACAAGCACAACTTCACCCTGGTGTGTTCTGACCTCTCGGAAATCGGCACCTACGCCAAGGTCGACAACGCCATCTTCCGCCTGCTCAAGAGTCACACGCCGGGCGCCTACACCTTCATCCTGCAGGCGACTTCCGAAGTGCCGCGCCTGCTGCTGCACCCCAAGCGTCGCTCCATCGGCGTGCGCGTACCGGACCACGCCATCACCCACGCCCTGCTGGAAACCCATCGCGAACCGCTGATGAGCGTGACGCTGATTCCGCCGGGCGAGGAGCTGCCGATGACGGACGCCGAAGAGATTCGCGAACGCTTCGGACACGCGCTGGATCTGGTCATCGACGGCGGCGCCTGCAGCTTCGAGACCACCAGTGTGGTGGACCTGCGCGAGCTGCCGCCGGTGATCGTGCGCGAAGGGCGCGGCGATATCTCGAGCTTCACGGAGTGATCGCGACAGCGTAGCGCTTCACGGCGCTGACATCGCCTTGCCATACGAAGACGCCCCCGGACCTTGCGGTCGCGGGGGCGTTGTCATTTCCGAGGAGTTGTCGTGTGCTGAGTGATTCTCGGCTTCGTCAGCTGCGGTCGCGGTCGGGAGGCCCGCTCTCGGGAGGTTCTGGCTGATCGTCCGATGGCGTCTCTGCGTCAGGCGCAGATTCGGGATCCGGCTCTGTCTCAGGCTTAGGCTCAGATTCCGGCTCCGGTTCCGGCTCGCGCGGGTCGCGGGTGTCCTCGTCCAGCCAGGTGCCACAGAACTTGCAGTACTTGGCGTTGCGATCATGGCCTTCACGACCACAGCCCGGGCAGGCTTCGTCGCTGGTCTGCTGCATGCGCAGGCCGTTGAGGACCTCGGCCGAGAACACCCCGGTGGGCACGGCGAGAATCGAGTAGCCGAGAATCATCATCAGCGCCGAGATGAACTGCCCCAGCGGCGTGATGGGCGCGATGTCGCCATAGCCCACCGTCGTCAGCGTCACCACGCCCCAGTAGAGCGCCTTGGGGATGGAGGTGAAGCCGGCCTCGGGCGGCTCGATCAGATAGATCAGAGCGCCGAACACCGTGACGATGCTGAGCACGGTGATGAAGAACAGCAGGATCTTGCGCCGACTGCGCGTCATGGCCTCGACCAGCATGCGGCCCTCGCCGACGAAGGCCATCAGGCGCAACACGCGGAACAGGCGCAGCACACGCAGTACGCGCACCACCAGCAGGGCCTGGGCGCCCGGAATCAGCAGCGACAGCCAGGTGGGGGCGATCGACAGCAGGTCGAGCACGCCGTAGAAGCCCTTGGCCCAGGTGCCGGGATGCTTCAGGCAGTAGAGGCGGACGGCGTATTCCAGCGTGAAGATGATCGTGAAGCCCCACTCCATGATGCGGAACAGCTCGCCGTATTGCGCATTCAGCGAGGGCACGCTGTCGAGCATCACCACGGCGACACTGGCGAAGATCATCAGGATCAGGCCGATATCGAAGGCCTTGGCCGCCTTGGTGTCGGATTCGAAGATCCAGTGGAACAGCCGCGCGCGCAGGCGGCCCGTCGCGGGCTCGTAGTCACTGGGGTGCGAGGGTGTCGCTGGGGGGCTTTGCGGCGTGCTGCCATATTCATTGGCAGGGCCCTGGCGTTCAGGCATGCAGGCTTCCTTGACGGGCGTGACGACGCCGGATGAATGTCAGGGCGTATCGGGGATGTCTCAGTGTGTGACCTTCAATGACTGCCCGGCCGTTGTCCATCAGCCAGTGGTCTAGCGCCTGGCGGCTGGGCAGTCAGTGTCGTTTTGAGGTTCAGCCGCGCAGCGTCGCGAGCAGTGACAGGCTGTGCTGGCCGAAGTCGCGAGTCGCCCAGTCCTGTGAGGCGTCGCCGTCGCTGCTTTCCAGCGCCTCGACCAGCGCCACTGCGTGGATATGGCCGGGATGCTGGCAGGCGGCCAGTCGTGATGCGAGGGCCGACAGGGCGGCCAGCGCATGCGCGTGCCACTTGAGGTCGTCTTTCGCCTGGCGGTCGGCGTGGGCATCGAGCGCATCGATGGCGGCGGACAGCAGCGCGCCGGGGTCAGCGGTATCCAGAGTTTTCTCATGCCATTCGCCATCCCGCAGCGCCGCACCGCGCTTGGCCTTGCTGGCATCCGCCGGGCGCAGTGCCAGGCGGCTGGCCAGTGAATCCGCCAGCTGCCAGAGCACGCCTTCTCTCACCTCGGGGGCGAGTGCTTCGCCGCCGGTCAGCTCGAGCTCGATCTCCTGGATGGCCACTTCGCGACCACTGGCCTTCACCGCGCCCAGGTCCAGCGCCATCTCGACGCCGACGGTGACCTGCTCGTCGCTCACATTCTCGTCGCTGCGTGTCGCCTTGACGTCGATCTGCCAGGCATGGCGCTCGAAATCGGTGCTGAAGCTGGGCGCGAGTGCACTCAGCAGCTGCTCGCGGGCGCCGCCTTCCAGCGCCTGCAAGGGCGGCAGATCACGCAGGCCGTCGAGGTCGAGGCCGGTCTGGCCCTCGGGCAGCTCCCACTCCCATTCGCCGCGAGAATGCAGTCCGCCATGGCTCTCGCCGCTGGTCTTGAGCGTCTGGCGCAGGGCACCCGTGCTGTCGGCATCCTCACCGCTCTGGCGCAGCCGCAGCGCCATGCGCGCGCGCTCCAGCGCATGCTCGGGGGTGTCGAAGTAGGTGTTGGCCAGCCAGCGCCGCCTGGGGGCGACCGTTGCCAGTTCTGCAATGCTCGCCAGTGTCTCCAGAATGGCATCGCGATCAATGACGGGTTGAGACAGTGCCAGTTTGAGTTCGATTTCCTGCGCCATGATGGGCACTCCCTGTACGGATGAAAGAAGACAGATGCTGACGGATGAGGATGACAGCGGCGCCAGGACCGCAGAGCCTCCGGCAAGCGTGGTGCATGGTGGTGAAGGCTCATGTGTCTCATGCTCGCGCCTGGCCCGCGGCAAGGCAAGCGCGGGGAGGGCGGAAGGGCATGCGGGATATCGGTCTGTCGGCCGAATCACACTTATATGACAGCATGATGACATTGAAGTGACAGCAATTGCCTGTCGTCACGTCCTTGGTTATATTACGAACAGTGGATAAAGCCAGCGACCACGGGTCCTGCCGCTACATGACAATCTCTCTTCTGGAATCCTTCGTGTTCCCCCGAACTGCCGCTGTTGTTGCGTAAATGACAACAGCAAGGCGGTATCATGACGTTACGATGAAAGTTATGTGATCGTCACAAAGGCTTTGCTACACTCCGCGCGTCAATCCTTAACGCCGACGGCCACTATGGTAACGACCAACCCTTTCTCTTCGATGTTCGGGCGCTCGCCTTTCAAGGCGCTGCACACCCACATCATCAAGACCGACGAGTGCGCCCAGCACTTGCTGACCTTCTTCGACGCCTGCGAGCAGGGTGATTGGGAGCAGGCAGCCAGCATTCGCAAGACCATCAGCGGGCTGGAGCGTGAAGCGGACGAGTTGAAGACGCAGCTGCGTCTCAACCTGCCCAACTCGCTGTTCCTGCCGGTCTCGCGCTCCGACCTTCTCGAGCTGATCCATGTCCAGGATTCCATCGCGAATGTCACCAAGGACATCGCCGGGATCATGCTGGGTCGTCATATGCAGATACCCACCGCACTGGTGCCCGCCATGCGTGAGTATCTCAAGACTGCGGTCGAATCGGTCTGCCAGGCGCGTCGTGCGTTGGGTGAACTGGAAGACCTCGTCGAGTCCGGTTTCGGGCGCAACATGAGCGAGCTGGTCGACAAGCTGATCAACGAGCTGCATGAGCTCGAGAAGCAGTCCGACGAACAGCAGATCGCCATCCGCCAGACCCTGTTCTCGCTGGAAGCCAGTCTCCCGCCCGTCGATGTGATCTTCCTCTACAAGATCATCGATTGGGTCGGCGATGTGGCTGACCAAGCGGAAAAGGTCGGTACCCGACTGCAGATCCTGATGGCGCGCTGAGCGCCATCAGGACGTCCTGCCATCTGTCCAAGAGTCTTCTATGTCCATCATTGCTCAATACGGCGATGTGCTCGTCATTCTTGCCTGTCTGTTCGGTTTCTTCATGGCATGGGGTGTGGGTGCGAATGACGTCGCCAATGCCATGGGAACCTCGGTAGGTTCCAAGGCGATCACCATCAAGCAGGCGATCATCATCGCCGTGATCTTCGAATTCCTCGGTGCCTGGCTTGCCGGTGGTGAGGTGACTGACACCATCCGCAAGGGCATCATCGACCCGTCACTGCTGATCGAGAATCCACAGTTCCTGGTCTACGGCATGCTGGCCTCGCTGCTGGCCGCCGGTATCTGGCTGCTGATCGCTTCCATGAAGGGCTGGCCGGTCTCGACCACCCACTCCATCGTCGGCGCCATCGTCGGCTTCTCCGCTGCGGGTCTGGGTGTGGATGCCGTCGAATGGACCAAGGTCGGTCAGATCGCGGCCTCCTGGCTGGTCTCGCCGCTGCTGGCGGGCTCCATCGCCTTCGTGCTGTTCAAGTCCGTGCAGACGCTGATCTTCGACAACGAAGACCCGTTCGCGGCCGCCAAGCGCTACGTGCCGATGTACATGTTCCTGGTCGGCTTCATCATCTCGATGGTGACCATGGTCAAGGGCCTCAAGCATGTCGGCCTGCACCTGAGCTTCGAATCCAGCCTGCTGCTGGCCGTCGTCATCGGCGCCATCGTGATGGGTATCGGCGTGCTGATGGAGCGCAAGGTCGCGCGTTCACGCCTCAAGGAGAAGAATCGCGCCACCGGTGACGACTTCGACTTCAGCGGCGTCGAGAAGGTATTCGGCCTGCTGATGATGTTCACCGCCTGTGCGATGGCCTTCGCCCACGGCTCCAACGACGTGGCCAATGCGGTCGGTCCGCTGGCGGCCATCATCAGCGTCGTCGACTCTGCCGGTCAGATCGGCGCCAAGGCGAGCATGCCGTGGTGGGTCCTCGTGCTGGGTGGCGGCGGTATCGTCGTCGGCCTGGTCACCTATGGTCGTCGCGTCATTGCTACTGTCGGCACCGGCATTACCGAGCTGACGCCGTCACGCGGCTTCGCGGCCACGCTGGCCGCCGCCTCGACCGTCGTGCTGGCCTCCGGCACCGGCCTGCCGATCTCCACCACCCACACCCTCGTCGGTGCGGTGCTGGGGGTGGGCCTGGCACGCGGCATGGCAGCGCTCAACCTGCGTGTCATCGGCACCATCGTGATGTCCTGGCTGATCACTCTGCCGGCCGGCGCGATCCTGTCGATCCTGTTCTTCTTCATGTTCAAGGGCATGTTCGGCTAAGCCGACGCATGATCCAGAGCTGAATTGGTAAAACAAGAAAGGCGACCTTCGGGTCGCCTTTCTTGTATCTGGCACATGGTTGTCAGGGGGCACCGCTCGCCGTGCAGGCTGCGGCGCTGATATGATGATTCATGGGCATGCCTGACATGCCATTTTCCCTCTCTCCTGCCCGGAGCTGGCTCTTGAACACGCGTTTCCCCTTCGCGGACTGGTTTCGCAACTCCTCTCCCTATATCAATGCCCATCGCGGCCGCACCTTCGTCATTCTGATCGAGGGCGATGCCCTGTCCTCGTCACGACGAACGCAGTTGATACAGGATCTGGCGTTGCTGCATACCCTCGGCGTGAAGCTGGTGGTGGTGTTCGGGGTGCGCCCGCAGGTGGCCGAGGCGTTGCAGGCTGCCGGTATCGAGGCGGACCGCCATCAGGGCCGCTGGGTAGTGACGCGCGAGATTCTCGGCCATCTGGAGCAGCAGGTCGCCACGCTGCGTCTGCGTCTTGAGGCGAGTCTGTCCCAGGGGCTGCCCAATACGCCGCTGCATGGCGTGGAGCTCTCCGCCGTCTCCGGCAATCTGGTGATGGCCAAGCCGCTGGGTGTGCGTCATGGCGTCGACTTCCTGCATGGTGGCGAGGTGCGCCGCGTGCGCAGCGAGGCGATCCAGGGGCTGCTCTCGCAGCAGGCCATCGTCGTGCTGCCGCCGCTGGGCTATTCCAGTACCGGCGAGGTGTTCGATCTGGACGCTGCTGAGGTCGCCGAACACGCCGCCGTGGCGCTGGCCGCTGACAAGCTGATCCTGCTTGGCGAAGGGGAGGGCCTGTTCGGCGAAGACGGCGAGCTGCTGCGTCAGCTCAATCCTGAGGAAGCCGCGCTGATGGCGCCGCCCCGCGATGACGACAGCGAGCTGTCGCGCCATCTGGCCGCTGCCTGTGGCGCCGCACGGCGCGGCGTCGGGCGCACTCACCTGTTGAGCTGGCGCGACCGTGACGCCCTGCTGGGCGAGCTGTTCACCCGTGACGGCATCGGCACCATGATCACGCGTCAGGGCTATGAGCAGTTGCGCAAGGCACGGCTCGAGGATGTCGGTGGCCTGCTGGCGCTGCTGGGGCCGCTGGAGCAGCGTGGCATCCTGGTGGCCCGCTCGCGGGAGCGTCTCGAACATGAGATCGACGACTATGTGGTGCTGGAGCGCGATGGCATGGTCATCGGGTGTGCGGCACTGCATCTCAGCCGTGATGCCGCCATGGGCGAGCTGGCCTGCGTGGCCGTGCATGATGACTATCGCCGCGGACAGCGCGGCGAGCAGCTGCTGGCCGAGATCGAGCTGCGCGCGCGTCGCGCCGGCGTCGAGCGTCTGTATGCGCTGACGACCCATACCGTCCACTGGTTCATCGAGCACGGTTTCGTGTCGGCCGGCCTGCAAGACCTGCCGCCCATGCGTCGCGAGGCCTACAACTCGGCGCGCAACTCCAAGGTATTGCTCAAGTCGCTCTAGTCACACCTCACTTGCCTGCCAGTGTGAATCGCCCAGAGAACACCCGCTGATGACCTTCCTCGATGAGGGCTGATCAGCGGGTGTTCTTGCATAGGTGTCGCAGTTTTCCCTCACCCCTTGCGGGATTGTCTTGCAAAGGAGACGTTTCAAGGTGTTGATTCAGAAGGGAAAAATAGCATGACCCGTATATGTGTTGGCAAATCGCGACGAATCGGCCAGTAAAACACGACTCTGTGTGCCGCCCTGGGCAACATTGGCATGCCTGTCACCGTGATCGCCATTTCAAGTCATTGTTTTGTAATATGTTTTCGCATTTATGGCACGCCTTTGGCAATAGGTACCGTGAGCAAGAGATATGAGGTGCATCACCGGCCCCTTTCTCTGGCCTTCCAGCGATGACGGTACTCACTACCCTGTGCGCTCCGTGATCGCTGACAGGCCAAGCGTCTGCTCCACGCGATGTGTGACTTCAGGTTGCGATGAGACAGGTACGGCCCCTGGTGGGCATGGATAGTATCTTGAGGGCAAGGACGCCCGGGCAAGGATGCCCGAAACCGATGCGGTAGCCGGAGAGATTGGCTGCCGTCATCCCCGAATTGACGATCGAGGCGGGCAAGTCGGCAAGCCATCCGACTCGATCATCCACATTGCGATGTGTTGCCCCCTGCTTCACATCCGATAGGGAGCGCGGACGCTGTCCGGCGTGAACGTCAACTGACCTGGAACGACCACCAGGTGACGTTCTTTTCTCCCGGGACTGACAGGCAGACCACCTGTCAGACCCGCCAATCACGTAGTGCCTCTGGTCTCCAGGTACCAGAGGCACCACGTGATGACTGACCCTTCAGTTCCCTGCGTACTTGGGGCCGGCTATGCCGGCCCTCTTTTTTTGTGCGTCTAGCGCTGAATGGCCAACAATTTCATGCGAAACGTTGCCAATGGGGCGGTTTGTCTCGTGGCGGCGTAATGATTTGAATAAGAGTCATATTTATTAACGAACTGGCAACCGCGATGGACGCTGGTGAACTCTGGTATTCTAGGAAGACGTGATTCGATGATGACCACCCCTTTCTTGCATAGAGTTCTTTCCATGGCCTCCACAGTGTCACGACGCTGGCGTCCCCGCTCGCTGCCGCAGCTGGTTCTGATGGCATTTCTGGTGGTGATGCTGCCGATTGCCGTGCTCATGTTTCAAGCAGGGCAGGCGCTGTCGGAGTTGTCGGAACTGGCGGATGTCAGTGCCCGTCAGGCTGTCGACCAGACCCGCCGCGCCCGCACGCTGACCAATCTCGCCGTCGAGATGGAGCGTAGCGCCCGCCAGTACGCCGTGCTGGAGAATCCTGATCTGATGAAGATCTACACCGACAAGGCCAACAGCTTCCGCACCCTGCTGGATGAGCAGGCGCGCCTGTTGGGCGAGGGCGACCCCCGCGTCAGCGAGTTGAAGGCGACGCTGTCACAGCTCGAACGCATGCCCGAGATGAGCGTCGATCAGGTCAGTCGCCATCTGGAAGACTTCGGGCCCTTCTCGATCCAGGCCAGCGGCCTGCTCAACTCCACGCGTGAACTCGTCGATGCGCGTATCGAAGGCATCCGCGCCCGCGCCTCCCAGGTCAAGAATCAGCTGTGGTGGCAGACCGCCGCGCTGGTCTCCATCAGTCTGCTGTTGATGCTGTTCTTCACCTGGCTGATCATCCGTCCCATCCGGCAGCTGGAGCGCCGCATCAATGGCCTGGGCAGCGGCACCGACAGCGAGCGACCCATCGTCATCAAGGGGCCGGCGGAGCTGGTGCAGCTGGGCGAGCGTCTCAACTGGCTGTCGACGCGTCTGGATGAGCTCGAGGAGCAGAAGCAGCAGTTCCTGCGTCACATGTCGCATGAGCTCAAGACCCCGCTGGCCAGCATCCGCGAAGGCACCGGCCTGCTGATCGACGAGGTCGCCGGGCCGCTGAGTCCGCACCAGACCGAGATTCTTGGCCTGCTGGATGACTCCAGCAAGGAATTGCAGAAGCTGATCGAGCAACTCCTCGACTACAATCTGCTGCAGCACAATCAGGGCCTCGAACAGAGCCGCTTCGATGTGCATGAAGTGTTCAAGGAAGTGCTGGCAAAACATCGCCTGGCACTGGAAAAGAAGGGCATGCGCGTGCATCTTCCGCCTGCCAGCCTCAGTTGGGAGGCGGACAGGCCGCGTACCGGGCGTATTCTCGACAACCTGATCTCCAATGCCATCGCCTACGGCGAAGACAGTGGTGACCTGTGGTTGAGAGCCCGCAAGGAGCGTCGCAAGCTGATCATCGAAGTCGCCAACAGCGGTGAACCTATCGCCGCCCAGGACCGTGACCACCTGTTCAAGCCCTTCTATCAGGGCGCGGTGAAGCGCAAGGGCCCGCTCAAGGGCTCCGGCATCGGTCTCTCGGTCGCCGCTGACAGCGCCCGCGCCCAATTTGGTCAATTGGCGCTGGTGGATGACCCCAAGGCGGATGTCTGCTTCCGGCTGACATTGCCGACACCGAGTCGCTCGCTGACGTCAGGGGAAGGCAGTGAGCATGAACCGCAGGCAGACAGGGATGCCGCCGGAGCGGATCAGCAGTCCACACCACATGAAATGGCGTCATTGAACGCCATCAAGCACGCAAGGAACTGAAGTGATGAAGGGTCAACGACTACTGATGCGCCTGGCTGCAGGCGTGTTGCTCAGTACGCTTAGCGCCTGTGGCGCCCTGACCAATATCACCATGCCGGGCAGCGAGCCGGAAGTGGTCAGCCCGAGTGTGCGAGAGAGCTGCTACGGCGCCGGCGACCTGCCGGACTTCACCGGCGAGGACTGCCTGCTGGATGAATGGGTCGCCTTCGCGCTGCAGGCCCAGCGTGGCAACAGCGGCTGGCGTGAAAGCACCCTGTTGCAGCTGGAAGGCAACCGCCACGACCGTCGCCTCGCGCGTGCCATCGTGCTCAGCTGGGGCGATGAATCGGACTGGGAGCTGGCCTCCGACCTCTACAAGGCGGACCTGCCCACCGCCCCGAGCCGCCTGCAGCCGCTGCTTCGCCAGTGGCTCAATGGCCTCGAGGAGCGTCGCGGTCTGATCGCCGAGCGTGACAAGAATGACGGTGCCCGTCGCAAGCTCAGCGCCGAGAACGCCCAGCTGACCAAGAAGCTGGAAGCCTTGACGGCCATCGAAGAATCGATCAATTCGCGCCGCCAGAGCACGCCCTGAACCCTCAGCGGCAGACTCTGGCCACGACCCTGTCACTCAATCCCCGCGATTGCATGACGCAAGACTGTGCGGCCCCGACGTCGATGTCCCAGGCCCTCGGGTGTCGCAAGGAGAGTTAGTGTGAAATACGCACAAGCGCATATTCTGCTCGTCGATGATGATGCGAGCCTGCTCAAGCTGCTCGGCATGCGTCTCGAAAGCCGTGGCTTCAAGGTCACGACGGCCAGCAGTGGCCGCGAGGCGCTCAGCCGTCTCGAAGCCGCACGTCCAGACCTGGTCCTGTCCGACCTGCGCATGGATGAAATGGATGGCATGGCCCTGTTCGGTGAGCTGCAGAAGCGTCAGCCGGGCATGCCCGTCATCCTGCTGACCGCACACGGCTCCATCCCTGATGCCGTCAGTGCCACCCGTCAGGGCGTGTTCAGCTTCCTGACCAAGCCGGTCGACAAGGACGAGCTGTTCGCCGCCATCGATGAGGCCCTGGCCCAGGCGCCGCCCGTAAAGGAGGGTGACGATGCCTGGCGCGCTGGCATCATCACTCGCTCCCCGCAGATGGAGCAGATTCTCGAGCAGGCGCGCATGGTGGCGGCATCCGATGTCAGCGTGCTGGTCACCGGCCCGTCCGGTTCGGGCAAGGAGCTGATGGCCAAGGCCATCCACAACGCCAGCCCGCGCGCCTCGCGCCCCTTCGTCGCCATCAACTGTGGCGCGTTGCCGGAGCAGCTGCTGGAAAGCGAACTGTTCGGTCACGCCAAGGGCTCGTTCACCGGCGCGGTCAGTGCCCACCAGGGCCTGTTCCAGGCGGCGGACGGCGGCACCCTGTTCCTCGACGAGATCGGCGACATGCCGCTGGCGCTGCAGGTCAAGCTGCTGCGTGCCCTGCAGGAGCGTCAGATCCGCCCGCTGGGCTCCACCACCTCGGTGCCCATCGACGTGCGCATCATCTCCGCCACGCATCGCAATCTCGACAAGGCGATGCATGACGGCGACTTCCGCGAAGACCTCTACTACCGCCTCAACGTGGTCAATCTGAAGCTGCCCGCCCTGCGCGAGCGTGCCGAGGATGTGCCGCTGCTGGCCAAGTACCTGATCAGCCAGGCCGCCGCGCGCCACAAGCCGTTCGTGAAGGGCTTCTCGCCGGAAGCGCTCAATCTGCTGGCCTCCAGTGCCTGGCCGGGCAATGTGCGTCAGCTGGTCAACGTGGTCGAGCAGTGTGTCGCCCTGACCAGCTCCTCGATGATTCCGGAAGCGCTGGTCTCCCAGGCGCTGGCTGCGGAAGAGAACGCCTTGCCGTCCTTCTCCGAGGCGCGTGCCGGTTTCGAGCGCAGCTACCTGATCAAGGTGCTGAAGATCACCGAAGGCAACGTGACCCAGGCGGCGCGTATCGCCGGGCGTAACCGCACCGACTTCTACAAGCTGCTGGGACGCCATGATCTGGAGCCGGGCGTGTTCAAGCCGGGCGCCGAGCAGGGTCCGCCTGATTTTTGATCTAGCGCGCCCGGAGCTGCGCGAAGGGCGTAAGGTCAGAAGCGATCCAACGCGTCCGAAGCCACGCGAAAGGCATGAGGTCAAAAGCGCCCCGGCGCCACGCGAAGGGCGTAAGGTCAGAAGCGATCCAGCGCACCACTTCTTGCAAGCTCACGCGCGTAAAGCGTGAGATCACAAGCGGCTTGGTGTGTCAGACGTGAAGCGCCCATGAAAAAGCCCCGTTACCGGTTCAGGTAGCGGGGCTTTTTGCGTCTTGTCCTCGTCTTGTTCTCGTCTTGTTCTCGTCATGCCGAGGCAAGACAGGAGATCAGAGTCGCGGCTTGTAGCGGCGTTTGACCTCGACGGCGAGGCGGCCTTCGCCGAGGCGGATCGAGAGCATCTCGCCGGGCTGGGTCTGGTGGGCGGCGCGAATCACCTTGCTGTCGCCGGGTGCCGGCGTCTGGCTGCCGACACGCTCGACGATGGCGTAGCCACGGTTGAGCACATTGAGCGGGCTGACTGCATTCAGCGCGCGCATCGCGCCTTCCAGGCGCTCACGATCAGCGGCCAGGCGACGTGGCAGGGCGTTGTTGAGGCGCGGGGTCAGCATCGCCAGTTGCTGACGATGGCGCTGGATATCGCGCGCGGGGCTGGCCTGCTGCAGGCGGAGGGTCAGCTGGTCGGTCTTCTGCTGCTCACTGGTCATGCGCATGCGCACTGCGGTGTGCAGGCGGCGCTCCAGCTCACGGGCACGCTGGCGCTGGGTTACCAGCTCACGGGCCGGATGACGCAGGCGCGAGCGGGCATGATCCAGACGCTGCGCCGCCTGATCGAGGCGGGCACGCTGCGCGCGCCACAGGCGCTGCTTGAGGGCGGTCAGTTGCTGCACCTGGGCGCGTTGGTCCGGGTACAGCGCTTCGGCTGCGGCGGAGGGCGTCGGCGCGCGCAGGTCGGCGGCCAGCTCCGCCAGGGTGGTGTCGGTCTCGTGGCCGATGGCGGCCACCACCGGCAGGCGCGAGTGGAAGATGGCACGCGCCAGATGCTGGTCATTGAAGGCCCACAGGTCTTCCAGGCTGCCGCCGCCACGCGTGATCAGCAGCGCATCACAGTCGCTGTCGCGATTGGCCATTGCCACCGCGCGAATCAGCTGCGGCACTGCCTGCGGCCCCTGCACGGCGACCGGCAACACGCTCAGATGCGCCTGCGGCCAGCGCTTGCGCGTCACCGCGATCACATCCTGCAGCGCCGCGCCGGTCGCGGAGGTGATCACGCCCAGATGGCGCGGCGGATGGGGCAGGGCGCGCTGATTGGCGAACACGCCCTCGGCCGCCAGTTGCTCTCTCAGGCGTGCCAGTCGCGCCAGCCACTCCCCCAGTCCCGCCTGCTGCAACGCCTCGACGATCAGCTGATAGTCGCCACGCGCCTCGAACAGCGACACCTTTGCGCGCACCCGCACCCGATCACCGTCCCTGGGCTTCTCGCGCAGAAACTGGGCACGGCTCTTGAACAGCGCACAGCGCACCTGGGCGTTGTCATCCTTGAGCGTGAAGTAGCAGTGGCCGGAACGCGGCTGCGAAAAGCCCGAGATCTCCCCCTCGATCCAGAGCTCCCCCAAGCCTCGCTCCAGCAGGCCCTTGGCCTCTCGGTTGAGCTGGGTCACGCTGATGGCGTTGGCGGCAGACGAGGTTTCGAACACGCGACATTCCTTGTGCTGGAGCTGACGGAAGCTTGAGTGAGGGCGACTATTGAAGCTGGTGAAGCACTGAAGCTTGTGAAGAGCTGACGCTTATGAAGAGAACAAGACAATGATGCCACAGGCGAGAAGCGAGAGACGATCCAAAGCGATCCTCGGGATGCGCTGGCCGGCACCCAGTGAGGCTCGGCTCTGACAAGGTGGCTCACCGCCCGCCAGCCCGCAGGCCGCGCCATCCGTGGCTTTAGTTGACCAGATGGTTAGTGTCGTCGGGACGTGAAGTTGCGAGTTTGATAGCCTGCGACGTTTGTCTCGGGCGGGGCGAATGGGTTATCATGGGTGATTACCTCGCAGCAACCGCTAGAACCGTAGTCATGGCGCCTGTCCATCGGGCCCTGCACTGCGGCTTTCGCGCATCCCTCATAAACTGCTACTGGGCGTTCGACATGCTACGTATAGCGCAAGAAGCTCTGACGTTTGATGACGTTCTTCTCGTCCCCGGCTACTCCGAGGTCCTCCCCAAGGACGTCAGCCTGAGATCACGTCTCACACGCGACATCAGCGTCAATATCCCGCTTATCTCCTCTGCGATGGATACCGTCACCGAAGCTCGCCTGGCCATCGCCATGGCGCAGGAAGGTGGTGTCGGCATCATCCACAAGAGCATGAGCATCGCCCAGCAGGCCGCGGAAGTCCGCAAGGTCAAGAAGCACGAAAGCGTCATCGTGCGTGACCCGGTCACTGTCAGTCCGAAGGCCAAGATCCAGGATCTGCTGGCAATGTCCGAGGAGCATGGCTACTCCGGCTTCCCGGTGGTCGAGGGTGAATACCTGGTCGGCATCGTGACCGGTCGCGACATGCGCTTCCAGCCTGACTTCAGCGATACCGTCGCCGGCATCATGACCGGCCGCGAGAAGCTGGTCACCGTGCTGGAAGGCACGCCGCTGGACCAGATCAAGGCCAAGCTGCAGGAAAGCCGCATCGAGAAGATGCCGATCGTCGATGACGAATTCCGCCTGCGCGGCCTCGTCACCGTTCGCGACATCGAGAAGGTCAAGACCTACCCGAACGCGGCAAAAGACAGCAACGGCAGCCTGCTGGTCGGCGCCGCTGTCGGCACCGGCCCGGAAACCCCGGACCGCGTCGCGGCACTGGCCGAAGCCGGCGTTGACGTCATCGTTGTCGACACCGCTCACGGTCACTCCAAGGGCGTGATCGACCGCGTCGCCTGGGTCAAGGAGCACCACCCGAAGATTCAGGTCATCGGTGGCAACATCGCGACCGCTGAAGCCGCCATCGCCCTGGCAGAAGCCGGCGCAGACGGCGTCAAGGTCGGCATCGGCCCGGGTTCCATCTGCACCACGCGTATCGTCGCCGGTGTCGGTGTGCCGCAGATGAGCGCCGTCGCCAACGTCGCGGACGCCATGGCCAAGTACGACGTGCCGGTCATCGCCGATGGCGGTATCCGCTTCTCCGGTGACATCGCCAAGGCCATCGCCGCAGGCGCCAGCATCGTCATGATCGGCGGCCTGCTCGCCGGGACGGAAGAAGCGCCGGGCGAAGTCGAGCTGTTCCAGGGTCGTACCTACAAGGCGTATCGCGGCATGGGTTCCATGGGCGCCATGTCCCAGACCCAAGGTTCCAGCGACCGTTACTTCCAGGACAAGAATGCCGGCGTCGAGAAGCTGGTACCGGAAGGCATCGAAGGCCGCGTGCCCTACAAGGGCATGATGAGCGCCATCGTGCACCAGCTGATGGGCGGTCTGCGTGCCTCCATGGGCTACACCGGTAGCCAGACCATCGAAGAGATGCGCACCGTGCCGCAATTCGTGCAGATCACCGGTGCCGGCTTCGCCGAATCCCACGTCCACGACGTGCAGATCACCAAGGAAGCGCCCAACTATCGGCGCGACTGATACATAGCGAAGCGCGACGCAAAGCGGGAGCCCAACACGGGTTCCCGCTTTGCTTGGGTCGAACGAACTTTCGGTATCGGCTACCCTCGACGCCAGATTGTTTCGGCCCTGCGCTCCCTCGCAGCTCCGAAGCGGGTCTCACGACTCCCCAATGAGAGACTGAAGATGCAAGACATCCATTCCCACAAGATCCTGATCCTCGATTTCGGTTCCCAGTACACACAGCTGATCGCGCGTCGCGTGCGTGAGCTGGGCGTGTTCTCCGAGGTGCGTGCCTTCGACATCACCGAAGAAGAGATCCGCGAGTACAACCCCAACGGTATCATCCTGGCCGGTGGCCCGGAATCCGTCACCGAGCTGGACTCGCCGCGTGCGCCTGAGTGCGTGTTCGAGATGGGTCTGCCGGTGTTCGGCATCTGTTACGGCATGCAGACCATGGCCGAGCAGCTCGGCGGCAAGGTCGAAGGCTCCAACGTGCGCGAATTCGGCTATGCCCAGATTCGTGTCGACGGTGAGTCCGCGCTGTTCAAGGACATCAAGGACCACCTGGACGACGAAGGCCGCCCGCTGCTCGACGTCTGGATGAGCCACGGTGACAAGGTCGCGAAAGTCCCGGAGACCTTCACCGTCACCGCTTCCACCCCGAGCTGCCCGATCGCCGCCATGGCGTGGGAAGAGAAGCAGTTCTACGGCGTGCAGTTCCACCCGGAAGTCACCCACACCCTGCAGGGCCAGCGCATCCTCGAGCACTTCGTGATCGAGATCTGCCAGTCCGAGCGTCTGTGGACTCCGGCCAAGATCATCGAAGACCTCACGGATCGCGTTCGCGCTCAGGTCGGTGACCGCAAGGTGCTGCTCGGCCTGTCCGGCGGCGTCGACTCCTCCGTGGTCGCGGCGCTGCTGCACAAGGCCATCGGCGACCAGCTGACCTGCGTCTTCGTCGACAACGGCCTGCTGCGCAAGAAGGAAGGCGACCAGGTCATGGAAACCTTCTCTCGCCACATGGGCGTGAAGGTCATCCGTGTTGACGCTGAAGACCTCTTCCTCGGCAAGCTGGCTGGCGTCAGCGACCCGGAAGCCAAGCGCAAGGCCATCGGCAACACCTTCATCGAAGTGTTCGATGCCGAAGCCGCCAAGCTCAAGGATGTCGACTTCCTCGCCCAGGGCACCATCTACCCGGACGTGATCGAATCCGCTGCCAGCAAGACCGGCAAGTCCCACGTCATCAAGTCCCACCACAATGTCGGCGGCCTGCCGGACGACATGAAGATGGAACTGGTCGAGCCGCTGCGCGAGCTATTCAAGGACGAAGTCCGCAAGGTCGGCCTCGAACTCGGCCTGCCCTACGACATGGTCTACCGTCACCCCTTCCCGGGGCCGGGTCTGGGCGTGCGTATCCTCGGTGAAGTGAAGAAGGAATACGCGGATATCCTGCGTGAAGCCGACGCCATCTTCATCGAAGAACTGCACAACTTCGACTGGTACCACAAGACCAGCCAGGCGTTCGCCGTCTTCCTGCCGGTCAAGTCCGTCGGCGTCGTCGGCGATGGCCGTCGTTACGAGTGGGTCATCGCCATTCGTGCCGTCGAGACCGTCGACTTCATGACTGCCCGCTGGGCGCACCTGCCGTATGAGCTGCTGGAGAAGGTCTCCAACCGCATCATCAACGAGCTGGAGCACGTCTCGCGCGTCACCTATGACGTCAGCAGCAAGCCGCCGGCCACCATCGAGTGGGAATGATCGCCTGACGATCACCCCTCGCTGAGCTGACGCAGCGTTCTGTCGAGACGGTCTTTTGAACTGATCGAGATGAGATCGCAGCAAGCAAAAAGCCCTTCTGGCCATTGGCCGGAAGGGCTTTTTTTGTGGGCGCGTTTCAGGAAACGCTTACCGCCTTGTTTACTCCAGCTCGGCTCACTCCTGCTTGGCTGGCGTCTGCCTGGCCTTGTGCAGGTTCAGCCGTATGCCGTGGGCGGAATGGAAGAAGCCGAAGTTGGCCATCAGGCGGGTGTCGCCTTCGGGAGTTTGCCATTCGACTTCGGCGCGGTGATTGCGGACTTCGTGCATCACGGCGTCGTATTTCAGCAGCAGTGAGTCCGGATCGGCTTGCTCGGTCTTCACATTCCATTGAGTGACGACCAGCAGGTAGTCGCCGAGTTGTGGCTGATAGGTGGAGGTGAGATGCGCCTCGGTGAGCGTCAGCGGTAGCGCGTCGCCATCATTGGAGAGCGCCAGATGCTGATTGAGATAGTCGCCGAGTTGATCTGTCAGCGCCTGCGCCAAGGGAGCATCGGGCTTGGCGTCACCAAGCGCTGCCAGTTGTGGCGCGGCGATCAGCAGGTCTTCACGCGGGAACTGGAGAGTGAGCTTGAGCGTGTGCTGTGGCTGCTGCTCAAAGATGAGCGTGCTGCCGGGCAGGGCATGGGCGTGAGCCGACTGGACGATGCCCATGCCACTGACACCCATGCCGCTGATTCCCGTGGCAATACCGCCGATCATCACCGCGAGCGTGAGCAGCGCCGCGCGCCACGGCGAGCAGCGGGTCATTCGCTCTGACCGCCGTAGTCGTCGGTGCGGTCACGCCATACCGAGTGCGGATGGTTGCCGACCTTGTCGGTGGATTTGTTGGACTGCAACGAGAATTCGATCCACAGCGACGGGCCGTGTATGCGCACATAATCGTTTTCGGCGCTGACCTGCGGCGTGCCGGAGAAGCCGAGATAGGTCTCGGGAAGCTCGGAGGTGTACTTCTCCATGTAGGCCGCGGCTTCGGGGGCGGAGATATCGTCCACGTAGGTTTCGATGGCCGTCAGCAGCAGCGCTTGCTGGTCATCATCCAACTCGGAGACCGGCAGGCCTTCATAGCTTTCGGGGATGGCATCGTCGGCCTGAGGGCCAGCGAGGATATCGCGGTAGGTGCCTTTCAGCGTGGCCTTGGCCTGCTGATCATCGGAGAGCGAGCTCAACAGGGTGGCGAAGGCATCGCGTTCCTGGGTCAGCGGCTCGTTCACGCGGCCGTTCATCTCGAAATAGGGGAAGGGTTCCACGCCACGGAAGGAGGGCGTGGCACCGGCCAGCTTGCCGTCGGTGTAGGTGTTGGCGAAGGCCATGTGGTGGCCGCCGTAGTACAGCTCCCAGGTGCCGGTCTCGCCGGGCGTGCCGAGGAAGGCGAACTTGGTGTTGTAGGAGGAGTAACCGGCCTTGTAGTCGGTGCTGACGGTGTTGATGTAGTCATCGGCGTTGAGCGTCTGGAGCATCTCGTCGAAGCCTTCATCGGGCGCGTGGCCGGTGGCTTCCAGCATGATGGCTTTGACGAGGCCGCGCTGCTTGATGTTCAGCTCGCCCAGCAGCACGCCGGGGCGTTTCGGGAAGGCGCCAGCGGGCAGATTGCTCCAGTTCTCGGCCTCTGCGAGGGAGTAGTCATACTGGAGGTTCTGCAGGATGCCATCGTCGGAGATATCCGCCTTGAGCAGATCAATCAGGCACAGCATGCGCGCATAACCGGGTGTGTCGCCGCACTCGGCGGCGCTCTCGGGGATAGGCACGCTCTGCATCTGGGTGCTGGTATCGCCCATGCGCGCGCGCAGCGCCTCGCTCAGGGCCTGGTCTTCCGCTGACATCGGTGGCGGGCCATCGTGATCGGGCGGCGGCCCGTCGTGCCCTTGTTGTGCGAGGACGGGGAAGGACAGGAGCGCGGCCAGCGCGGCTCCTCCGGTCACTGCGAGACGTCGGGACATCGATGGGCCTATTTTCCGGGGACAGGAGGAAAACCTTAGCCCGCCTGACGTCGAGCAGGAAGCTCTGGGGTGATGATTTCTTTGTGCACATGCCGGGGCCTGTGCGTCGGCTGGCGACGACAGCCACGGACCATGTCACGGCTCACGCCAGTGTCAGATCACCGTCGTATTCGAAGCGTCTTTCCTCGCCGGTGACAGGGTCAATGAACTCGAACCCCTTGGAGAGCAACTGCAAGGGGCGCGCGTAGTCATCCGGCGAGAGCGGTTGCAGCACGGGGTAGTAGCGGTCATTCAGAATCGGCCAGCCCAGCGTCTGCATATGTACGCGTAGCTGGTGGGTTCTGCCGGTGACAGGGTGCAGCCCGAACAATGCCTGGCTCGCTGTCTGCTGCACGCAGCGAATCACCGAGTGGCTGTTGGCCGCGCCCTCGGTGACATGAATGCGGAAGCGTTGCTCGCTCTGCTCGAGACGATTCTTCACCTCCCACTGCTGGCCCACCAGGGACTCATCGCTGTGTGTCTCGGCGATGGCCTGATAGGTCTTGTGGATATTCCGTGACTTGAACAGCTGATGGTAGAGGGGGCGCGTGTCGGGATTGACTGAGCACAGCACCAGCCCCGCCGTGACTCTATCCAGCCGATGCACCGCCTGCAGCGCTTCTATCCCGGTGCGCTTGCGCAGTCGCTGCTGCAGGCACTCGTTCACGTACAGGCCGCCGGGCGTCACCGGCAGAAAGTGCGGCTTATAGGCCACCAGAATGTGCTCATCCTGATAGAGCACCTGCTCCGCGAAGGGAATGCTCGGCTCGCTTGCCACCTCGCGGTAATAGAACACGCGCAGATGTGGCTGGTAGGGCGACTCTGGCGTAATCCGCGAGCCATCATCGCGATGCACCTTGCCTTCGGCCATGCGCTCGCGCCAGCGTGACTCGGCAATCGCCGGAAACTTGAGCAGCAGATACTCCAGCACCGTCGTCACACCGGGATTGACCTGAGGCAAGCTCAGCTTGGAAGGACGCGCGGAAATGGACATGGGAGGCCTGAGGTTGGGAGGAGCGGCTTGAGGGAGCTATTGTACAGGGAGTGGCGGGGGAGCGAGTGTCTACAGTGGATCGAATCATTACTTAATATGGGGATCACGCTGATCTCAATGTTGCAAGTTTTTTAAAGTTTTTATCCCCACCCCACAATTAAATTTTTAATATAAACATGTCTCGTCACTAAAGGTAGTGCTGTAGAGCTACTCAGGTAAAGCTCGATTTCTTTTATCTCGGTTTTATATGCAAAGGCATGGGCGTGAAATATTGGTGTTTTATATTTTGCAGTCTTGGTGATTCGCTTACAATAAAGCTTTTGGTTGTGTTGGATAGACCGAATCTTACATTTCTATATCCATTTTTAATGTTTTTATCTTAGGTATTATGATGTACACATGATTTAAAAAAGCTAGGAAAACTATTTGTTGAACGTCTAGGATGAGGTTTTGAATAGGTGTGGTAGGGCTTTTTAGCATGCATAGCGAGTAATTATCGTTGATCTAATGGGCGCGTTATCCTTGTTAACAAATTTTTAACGTGGAATGAACGCTGTAGGTTGGATAATCTAATGCTTAGTGACTAAGGTCCTCATGAAGAGCACTCGACTAGAGTGCCTGGTTGTTTCTATAGCTTAGATTGTGAGATGCTAGCGGGAGTAAATAAATGTTTAGCTGGTTGCTTTAATAAAACTTAATTTATTGTATTTACCTAAGGATGGGGTAATGGCTAAGAATAACGTATTGGATGCACTCATACCAAGAGAAGATTTTGAAGTAGAAGATGATGTGAGCGGCACAACTAGAAATGTTGCTACTATAGGTGCGAGAGATCTTGAATTTGAATCATTTTTCTTCAGTGCATTGAGAAAGCCTGATTTTCAGAGGGAAACTAGTGAGTGGGATGAAAAAAGAATAGTGTCTTTGGTAGAAAGTTTCATATCGGGTGATTTAATCCCCGCCGTGATTTTATGGCGCAGTGCAACGAGCTATACTTTTGTGATAGATGGTGCGCATAGATTAAGTGCGCTTTCAGCTTGGATAAACGATGATTATGGTGATGGCTTAATTTCCAAGCAGTTTTATGATGGGGTTATTCCCCAAGAGCAAATAGATGCAGCAGAAAAAACACGAAAAGCTATCAGAAGAAATATTGGTTCATACAGTGATTATAAGCTAGCATTAAGAAGTCCAGAGAAAGTAGTGCCTCATATAGCTGAGAAGGCAAAGTCTTTGGGGGCTTTAGCAATACAAGTTCAATGGGTTGAGGGGGATTCAAGAAAGGCCGAAAGCTCTTTCTTCAAAATTAACCAACAAGCTGCATCTATCGATAAGACGGAGCTTGAACTACTTAAAACAAGAAGAAAACCTACTGGTATAGCCACTAGGGCAATACTGCGCAGTGGTAAAGGACATAAATATTGGTCATCATACTCCGAAGCTGTTCAAGAAAATATTCAACAGCTTGCAGAAGAGATCAATCAAATAACATTTCAGCCATCTCTTGTAAATCCAATTAAAACTCTAGATTTGCCCATTGGTGGTAAGATATTCTCAGCACAGGGTCAGTCACTAATACTGGAGCTTGTAAATAAAACAAATAACATTGAAAAAAGCCAAGAACTAGAAGATGATGTGAGCGGTGATAAAACTGTAAATTGCCTTAAGCAGTGTCTTAAAGTGGTTAGAAGAATCAACAGTGTTCACCCTTCATCCTTAGGTTTACATCCAGTAGTATATTTTTACTCAAAGGATGGAAGGCACAAACCTGCATCATTCTGGGCGGCTGTTGACTTTGTCCAAAAATTAGAAGCAAGCAACAGGTTTAACGATTTTTGTGATGTTAGGAGTGATTTTGAAGAATTTATACAAAAGTATGATTATATTGTTCAGCAAATAGTAAGGAAGCATAGAATAGCCTCGGCTGCATATCCGTTTATATCTTCTATGTATTTGATGCTAGTTGATCTATTGAAGCAATCATATACTGTAGATGAGATTCCAGATAGAATAAAAGCAAGTAGTGATTTTTCTTATATTGCATTAGGAGATGATGTTGCAGAAGAGATTTCAAGTCGTGATTTTTCAAGAGAAAGAAAATCTGCAATATTTATAAGAGATGCATTGGCAGGGACTGCACTATGTTCTCTGTGCGGAGGGTATCTTCATAAAAACTCTATAACCATAGATCATGTTGTGAGAAGAGAAGATGGCGGACTCGGAAATATAGAGAATGGACGGCTAGCTCATCCTTATTGTAATTCTACATATAAGTGTTGATTGAATATGAATTAAAAAGCCCTCCCGGCACCGCCGGGAGGGCTTTTTCCTGCGTCTTGCGGACTACCTTCACCGATGGGGTGATCTGCGGGGTTCTACTGAGATCAGACCATTACATCGGGTGTTGCTCTTCTTCGTAGAGCTCGGCCTTGGCGTCGCGTAGGACATCTTCGCAGGCGCTGTGGTTGGCCAGTTGCAGCATCAGATTCTGGCTGAGGGCGAAGCCCTTGCCCAGGCAGGTGTCGACCTCTTCGCGGGTGAGCGCCGGGGTGACATTGCAGTCAATCTTCATCGTACGACTACCGCCATCAAAGCGGTCGGCGAGGGCGCGCAAGCGCCAGGCAAGCCGTGTTTTCCAGCGGGCGGTGGGGTCGGGGCCTTCCGTCACGTCGAGCGTGCAACGCCATTCAGGTTTGTAGACCTTCATGTGAACCTCCTCGGCTGGTCGTTTTCAATGATCGATCGTGATGTTCTGCTCCGCGTGCTGTGCTTGATGTCGTGCCTTGTTGCTCGTACCAGAAATGCGTTCCAGTCGTGCATATGACAGTCGTGCTCGAGGCTCGCGCGTCATCTTGATCGACGACAGGCCGAGTCTCTCTCTCACCATACGAGTTTTGGCGCCGAGATACATCAGTCTGAGTGTAAACGTTGCTTATCCTGATGTATCTGCAACAGCTGCTCCAGCGCCAGATGCAGCCAGTCGAAAGTATCAAGGGGCCTCACGACCCGCGCTGGCTCGCCACTTTGTGCAGCGGTGGTGGGGCTGTCAGGCGGAGTGTGCTCACCCAGCAGCTCCGTCAGGCTCTCGATCTGGATGCCTTCGCGTAATGCGAATGTCTCAAGCTCGCCACTGGCCAACCAGATCTCCTGAATCACCGTTGGCACTGCACTCATGGCACAGGCGTAGTCGAGAATCTCGCCGCGCTCGCGTTCTGCTGAAATGCGCGCGGCATGCGCCAGCAGTTGGGCGCTCAAGGCCGGAAAGCGCGCCTTGGCAATGTGGGGCGGCAGATGCGAGTCGCCAGGCTCGGGCGCTTGCCAGCGGCGCAGCGCAGGAGAGAGCTGGGTGGAAGAACCCGGCATTGAAGCGTCTGACGGCGGGCAAGCAGACGGATGATCAGTCTTGGAGGCCATGTGGATAAACTCCAGCGCGAAGGGCGGGCCGGCAGGCCGGTCGAGGGTTGAGGGTTGAGGGTTGAGGGTTGAGGGTCAGGGCGAGGCTGCAAAGGCGCTAGCCGCAGATGGATCAGACAGCGACAAAGGCAGAGTGTTGGATGGCGGGAGAGTCAGCGTCTCTTGCGCGGCAGTCACTGCTGCCGTTTCGCCCAGCAATGGCAGCTTGAGGGCGTTAGACCCTTCGATGCGGCAGGCGTTTGCGCCAAGGGACGCGAGGCGGGATTGCGCTGCCAAGTGATTAATTTTGCGAGAAAAATCATCAATCGATGCAACCAGGCGGCCACTTCGTGCGTACACAGCAGTACGTGCCTGCTGCGTTGCAGCGCTGGCCCATTCCCCCTGGAGAGAATTGACATGACGAAGTACGCCGATCGAATTCGCATTTCCCTGTTGCTGCTGCGCCTCGGGGTCTTCCTCGTGATCACGATGTGGACACTGGACAAGTTCTTCAATCCTGGCCACGCCGCCGCCATCTTCGAGAAGTTCTATGCCATCGGTGGCATGGGCGAGGGCATCGTCATCGCGATTGCCGTCATCGAGATGGTGCTGTTGCTGCTGTTCGTCACCGGCGTGAAGAAGACCCTCACCTACGGTCTGGTGCTGTTGCTGCACGCCGGGTCTACCTTCTCTGCCTTCAAGCAGTATCTGGACCCGTTCGATCACCTGCTGTTCTTCGCTGCCTGGCCGATGCTGGCCGCCTGTGTCGCGCTGTTCATGCTGCGCGAGATCGATACCTGCTTCACCCTCGGTGGCAAGCAGGCGCGTCTTGAGGAAGAAGCGGCACGCTAAGTGACCGTGGTCGAGCTGGCTGCAAGGTTCGGCCACGGCTCTTGCTGAGATGACACACAAAAGCGCCGCTCGGGACATGCCCGGGCGGCGCTTTCATGTGGGGAGGTATCGCCATCGTGCGTCTGCGTGTGGCCTTTCTTGCTTGCGCCGGGGAGAGTGGGGCTCCAGCGTCATTATGTGTTTTTTCTTGTTGTTCTTATCCAAAAGGCAATGAGTTGGATTATGTGCAGGTGGTAAGGCCCATGATAGCTTCTGCTGTGATCCATAAGCGGCATTACGTAATCATCTGATGGCAAGGCCCACAGGCAGCACTGTGCTTGCTCAGGTCACGTCATGCCTTGCTACGCCATGCGGGATTTCTGCTGCAGGCCCAGTGAGTCACTCAGCACCTTGAGGGCGCTGGAGAAGTCCTCGGCTTCGCTCGCCTGTGCGAGACTCTCCGCGCTGGCTTTCTCACTGACGACACTGTTTGCGCTGGTCTTGTCGCTGGTCATTCCACTGCCGCTGACGCTTGCCATGCCGCGATCGCTGGCGATCACCTGACCGACGGAGTGAGCAGTGTCGCTGCCGAGCGCGTCGTCACTGGCGTTGCGCGCAATGATGGCGTGGAGGGCCGGCAGGCTGGCGTGATTGTGGAACTGCCAGACGCCGTAGATGCGGCCATCGAAGGAGGCTTCACTGCCCAGCGTCGGGTCGACGGCGAGCCCGGCGCCCAGCCCGAACATGTAGAGGCCCGCAAGACGCTGGCCGTGGATGTCGCAGGGGTTGCCGTTGGCATCGGAATCCAGCCCGCCATTCACCTCACGCAGCGTGATGGGCTGATGATGGGCGTCGCTGATGGTGGGCAGAATCGGCTGATAGCCGTTGCACTGCACCACGATGGGCGCGTCGGCGAGCACTTCGCTGGCCAGTTCCAGGCGTTGGGCACTGCCGGGGCCGGTCTGTACCAGCTGGATGTTCATCGCGCACTCTTCGATGCGGCCGGTGGCCAGAATTTCCTGACCGATGGCCAGCGCCCGGTAGCGCAGCCCGCCGGAGCGGTTGATGCGACCGCTGATCGGGCATACATCGCGCTCGGCATCATAGTGATAGCCTGCGGCGCGCGCTTCTTCGGCATTCTCGAAGAACAGCCGAATCGGCGAGCGATGCAGCAGGGTGATCTCCTTGACGCGGGTATTGCGCAGCGCGTCGGCCAGCACGTCGAGCATCGAGAAGGCGCTGTGCGAGCCACCCACCACGCAGACGCGACCACCACGGCGCAGGCGCGGCAGCAGCAGGCTGCGCAGCTGTCCCAGCGGCATGCGCAACAGCTCATCGCCGCTGTAGATGCGTGCCCGCCGCGACGGCGTCAGTCCCTGACGATTGAGGCTCTGGGTCAGTTGCTCCGGGCACTGCTGGCCGCCCAGATTGAGCACCAGGTTCTCGGTGCGCAGCCGCGACGTGCGCTGGGCCACTTCCGGTTCATGCGAGAGGGTCAGAATGCTGGTGCCGTCGAGGTACTGCAGCGTGTCCAGGCTGGTGCCGCACCACATCTCGACGCCCGGCAGGGCGGTGATGTGCGCCAATACCAGGGCACTGGCGGCTTCCAGCAGCTCGCCGATTTCATCGAGTCGCGGGGAGGAGTAGGGATCGGCCCGGATTCGCTCCAGGCAGGGTTCGCCTTCGAGCGGGGCCAGCACGTCGGCGAGCGCCGGGTCGCGCAGGCAGTCGAGGAATACATCGCCGACCGAGTTGGCGGTGATGCGATATTCGCCCAGCCGACCAGCGCCAAGCTTGCCGCTGGCGTGGGTACCGCCGGCATCGAGAATCAACAGTCCGTGGCGGGCCAGTGTCGTGATCTGGCCTGTCTTGAGGGCATTGAACAGAAATCCCATGCCTGCCGGGCCGACACCGGCCACGATACATCCGTAGCCCGTGATTCTTGAGAGGTCCTTCATGTCGTCTTGCTCCCTGGGTCGTAGTGACATCTTGTGGCTGTTTCGGTAGAGAGGTGTGATCCCCTCTGACAGCTGGCGGCTTGAAGACTGCGCCGCTCTATTGCTGCTCCCCTGTTGTCGGGGCAGCGGTGACCGTGGTGTTGCGGGTGGCAAAGATCGCCTGTCCGTGCGATATCATTTGCTCTTTGACGTGCTATTACAGCAACTTGCATGCACGTGGTGACATGCATTGTGGCGATGAAGCTGCAGGATTCACGTCAATGGTGTTTCCTTGGTGTTGCCGGTTCTGAGTGCCGGCGACCTGTGCCTTGCACCGGGCTTGATGGCCGTTTTCATGACCAGCGTGATGAGCGGCTTCGCACTGGCTGTCAGTACGCTTGCAACGATCCAATTCGGGAGACCACCCCGAGATCGAAAACGCCTGTGCGGCACGGACAGCAGTTCGCTATCTGCAAGTCATTGATATTCATGACATCGATTCAGATGTAGCCTCTGGGCGCGCAGCGGCACCGCTGCGGTAGCCGAGCGGTATCCAGCAGCACATCACTGATGAGAGGTGGCATTCCTCATACCCGGCATGGGGGTGGGCCCATCTCGGTATGCGCCAATCCTGGTGTGTCATTGGCACTGATAGTCTGAGGCAGATAACAAGAACGTCTTGATGATTATCCCGTCACGAATGTCGGCGCCATTTTCGTGAAGTGCGCTGCAGGAAATGCACGGCGTGAAATATGCAGCGACTCAGCCACCGCCTGATATGGGATTTCGTGACATGCCAACTGACCGTTGGCCATTTTGTTTAATTAACGATAATTAATAAATGATATTTGACGGGAATCGAATCCTGTCGTGACGAAAATCATGCTTTGAGTTGAGTCACATTCGAGCTGGCTCATACGGTGTGCTGAGAGGTGAGTCTGGCGGGCAAGAGAGGGCGTTGCTCAAAAAGGCTATCTCGCCTGGGGAGCCGGTATCAGGTGCTGGCATCCGTGGCAGGCGTTAGTGGCCACGCTCTGCTATGCTCTGCGCCCGCGCGTAAGCCCGTTCGGCTCGTGCCTGTTCATCGATTGAAGGAATGTCCCCGTGACTGACGCCACCGCCACCCCTGCCTTTGCCTCTCTGGCGCTGGCGCCCGAGCTGCTCGACAACCTCGCCACGCTCGAATATCACACCATGACGCCGATTCAGGCGCAGAGCCTGCCGCCGATGCTGCAAGGCCGCGATGTCATCGCCCAGGGCCAGACCGGCTCCGGCAAGACCGCTGCCTTCGGCCTGGGGCTGCTGTCGCGTCTCAAGGTCTCGCGCTTCCGTGTGCAGTCACTGGTGCTGTGTCCGACGCGTGAGCTGGCCGATCAGGTCGCCGGCGAGATCCGTCGTCTGGCGCGTGGCCTGCACAACGTCAAGGTGCTGACTCTATGCGGCGGCGCGCCCTTCGGCCCGCAGCTGGGCTCGCTGGAACACGGCGCGCACATCATCGTCGGTACGCCGGGACGCGTGGATGAGCACCTGCGCAAGGGCAGCCTGAGCCTGGCCGAGCTCAATACCCTGGTGCTGGATGAAGCCGACCGCATGCTCGACATGGGCTTCGCCGAAGTGCTGGATGCCATCGTCGCCGAGACCCCGGAAGAGCGTCAGACGCTGCTGTTCAGTGCGACCTTCGCCGATGGCGTGCGTCCGATCGCCGAGCGCATGCTGCGTGACCCGGTCAGCATCGAGGTGGCCTCCACCCACGATGACAGCAGCATCCGTCAGCTGTTTCACCGTGTCGCCGATGACGAGGCGCGCTTCGAGGCGCTGCGTATCCTGTTGCTCAAGTACCGCCCGGAGTCCAGCGTGGTGTTCTGCAACACCAAGCGTCAGGCGCAGGAAGTCAGCGACGCGCTCAATGAGCACGGCTTCAGTGCCATGGCGCTGCACGGTGATCTCGAACAGCGCGAGCGCGACCAGACGCTGGTGATGTTCGCCAACAAGAGCACCTCGATTCTGGTGGCCACCGATGTCGCGGCGCGCGGGCTGGATATCGAAGCGCTGGATGCGGTGTTCAACTACGAGATCGCGCGTGATCTCGACGCTCACGTGCACCGTGTCGGGCGTACCGGCCGTGCCGGCAGCTCCGGCATCGCCTGCACGCTTTACACCGAGAAGGAAGACTATCGTCTGACCAAGCTGGGTGAATTCCTCGAGCAGACGCTGGAAGCCGAGCCGCTGCCCTCGAAAAGCATGCTGACGCGCGAGCCGTTCCATGCGCGCATGGCGACGCTGCAGATCGACGGTGGCAAGAAGGACAAGCTGCGCCCCGGCGATATCCTCGGCGCTCTGACCGGTGACGGCGGCCTGGAAGGCAGCAAGATCGGCAAGATCAAGGTGCTGGCGCGGACCACCTTCCTCGCCGTGGAGCGTGATGTCGCCAAGTCGGCACTCACCCAGCTGATGAACGGCAAGCTCAAGGGGCGCTCCTTCCGCGCGCGTCGTCTCAAGAGTTGAGGCGGGCAGCGTCGGCGCGATGCTCGAGCAGTGTCCGCGACCTGTCTGACCGGTATCGGCGAGAACCCTGAGAGGGACTGAACCAGTCTTTTCATCTGCCATGCGACCTTGATATCACCCCAAGCGATGCCCGCCACCACGGCGGGCATCGTGCTTTTTGAGCAGCAGATTGACGCTCGCAGCCGCTGCGGGCGGTGGCTAAGCTTGAGGTAACGTCCCTGGCCATCAGGGCGCTGATCCGGTACCTCGTGATGACTGCCAACGCCGTCGATAATCTTCGCATTCGTGAAGAACGTCTCATTGATCATGAGCGCATCTACCGCATTCATGAATCCGTCTTTGCCGGCCATCGTGAAGCGCGCCTGGGTGACAGATTGCGTCGAGGCAATCTGGCGCAGATCTCGCTGGTGGCCGAGCGTGTCACCGACCCGGAGACCGGCCGTCACCTCAGCGAAGGCGAGGGCGGCCTGCTGGGGCATGTGATGGTGTCGCGCGTGGAGCTTTCCGGCTACCCGGACCGCGTGCTGATGGCGCTGGCGCCGCTGGCGGTGCTGCCCCAGCATCAGCGTCACGGCATCGGCAAGCGGCTGGTGATCTCGGCGGTCAAGCGCTGCCGGCTGCTGGGGGCGGGGGCCGTGGTGGCGGCAGGCCATGCGGATTTCTATACCCATCTGGGCTTTCATCCGGCGTGTCATTACGGGCTCTACTGCCATCATGACGACGTGCCGGGTTCCTTCGTCGCCTTCGAGCTGCTGCCGGACTATCTGGAGGGGCTGGGCGGTGAAGTGCAGTTTCCCGATACCTTCTCTGAGCTGGGTATCTGAGCAGCCTTGAGCGGTTGTCTTGAACAGCCCTGAGCGGTTGGTTTTGATCAGCAACAGGCAACTCGGCGTTGCGTGACCCTTGAAACGGCAAGGCTCCAGCTCCATGTCATGGGTAACACCACGTGGCAGCCTGTGTGTGATGGCAGCTGTCGCGTCATTCCGACCGATGATTCAAGGAGAGACATCATGAAGCTCAAGACTCTGGGTAGTTCGCTGATGATTGCCATGCTCGGTCTCGGTGGCCTGTCGCTCGCCGGTTGCGAGGACGAAGGCCCGATGGAGAAGGCCGGTGAGAAGATGGACAACGCCGTCGAGGAAGCCGGTGATAGCGTCGAGAACGCCACCGATAGCTGAGGCTCGGCTGCCAGCGCCGCGATGAGTCGCCGCTGACCTGAGCTGTCGCCAGACACAAGAAGGCCCCGCCTCCCATGAGGCGGGGCCTTCTTGTGTCTGGCTCGGGGAGAAAGCAATCCGCTTATGCCGAGGCGGGCTGCTGCTCGCTCTGCTGCTTGCGGTCCGCGACGGCGGCGTCGTAGGCGCGGCTTTCCTCGGCCTCGGTGGCGGCGCTGAAGCGCACCAGCAGTGCGAACAGCGAGATCACGATCACGCCCATGCCCAGGTACATCAGGCCTTCCTGGTAGGTCAGCTCCTCACTGCGGAACAGGAAGCCCGCGGCGACCGCGCCTGCGTTGCCGCCCGCGCCGACGATACCGGCGACCGCGCCGAGTGCCTTGCGATTGACGAAGGGCACGATACCGAAGGTCGCGCCTTCCGCCATCTGCACGAAGAGGCTGAAGACCAGCATGATGCCGATGGCGACCGCGAGGGTTTCCATCTGGGCGAAGCCGACCAGCGCCACGCCTTCACACAGCAGCGCGATGAATAGCCAGCGCACGCGGCCCTTGAGGCCGGACTGGCGGGCGAACAGGTCGGAGAACACGCCGCCCAGGGTGCGGGCGAACAGGTTCATCAGACCGAACAGGCCCGCGATGAGACCGGCGGTGGCAAGATCGAGATCGAAGTGATCGAAGAAGTAGATGGCGGCGACGTTGTTGATGGTCAGCTCGACCCCGAAGCAGGCGCCATAGACGAGGAACAGGGCCCAGACACGGATGTCGCGTGCTGCCGCGCCGAAGGTGGCGCGCATGCTGTATTCCTTCTCGGCCTTGGGCAGCTCACCGCGCTCACGCAGCTCGCTGAAGTTGCCGTCCGGCGCATCCTGGGTGAAGAAGTAGTAGGCGATACCGGTCAGGAACAGCACGATGCCCGGCACGACCATCGCCAGACGCCAGCCCAGGGTCTGCTCGACGCCCAGCATCAGCAGGCCGGCCATCACCAGCGGCATCAGCATCTGGGTGGTGCCGCCGCCCAGGTTGCCCCAGCCCGCGGTGGTGGCGTTGGCGGTGCCGACCACGTTGGGGCCGAACATCACGGAGGTGTGGTACTGGGTGATGACGAAGGAGGCGCCGATGGCACCGATGGCCAGGCGGGCCAGGAAGAAGGATTCGAAGCTGTCGGCGAAGCCGATGCACATCACCGGCAGCGAGCCGAGGCACAGCAGCCAGGTGTAGGCCTTGCGTGGCCCGATGCGATCACACAGCACGCCGATGGCGAGACGCACGATCACCGTGATGGCGACGGAGGCGATGATGGTGTTGCCGATCTGGGTCTTGGTCAGGCCGAGGTCGTCACGCACCACGGCCATCAGCGGCGCGATGCCGAACCAGCCGAAGAAGCAGACGTGGAAGGCGAACCACGACATGTGGAAGGCGCGCATTTGCGGGGTGTTGAAGCTGAACAGCCGGATGCGGCTGGCCTTGTTGCGGATATCCATGAGTGGGCTCCTGATTCAGCGTCGGTGCCGGGCACGAAGTCAGGTGTGCTCGGCGAGTGGTCGAACGGCTGTGAATGAACGACAGCAAGGGCGCCTCGTCATTGAGGGGCCTGGTTCGACGCACTCGTACTCCGAAGAGCCTGGTCCACGTCATGGATAGCGATGGCAGCAGTCGGTGATGCCATGGTTGCCGGCAGCAGAGCGTCTGTGCGGCAAGTGACAGGAACAAAGCAAGTAGCGCGCCAGTTGCGGGGGGTGGGCGGGACAAGTCCCAGAAGATCAATGGCTTGGCGAGGGCAGTAGGTTGGCACGCGCAGGCCGTGTCCCGGGCTGGATGCGCGCTTGATGCGCGCTGGCGGTGCGTCAGCAAGGCGCGAGGTACCAGTCTGGCGCACGCGAATGGCGCTGGGAGGGTCGGCAAGGCGCGTGCCTCATTGCAGTGCAGCGACGCTTTCGGCTCGGCCGCTCTGAAGGCCCTTGGCCGCAGGGTTGCACCAGATTGCGGCACGAATCCTGCTTGGGTGTACGGCAAGTCTCATGCCCGACCCAAGGAAACCTGACATGCCCGTGACCGTGCTGATCGTCGATGTCCGCAGTGAGCGCTCCGCCGCGCTGGAGCAGGCGCTATTGAGCGCCGGCTTCGAGGTGGCGCTGCGCGTTGACGAGCACGAGGACCTGCACGCGCTGGTCGAACAGCATCAGCCCGATGCGGTGATCATCGACGCCGACCTGCCCAGCCGCGACACCCTGGAGCATCTCGGCCAGCTGGGGCGACGCTATCCCAAGCCGATGATCATGCTGGCCAGTGAAGATGCCCCGGACCTCGTGCGTGAGGCGGCCGGCGCCGGTGTCTCGGCCTATGTGGTGGACCACGTCATGCCAGCGATGGTGCGCAGCATGGTCGAGGTCGCCATCACCAGCTTCGAGGCGCACCGTGCGCTCAAGGGGGAGCTCAACCGTACCCAGACCACATTGGTGCAGCGGCGCAGCGTCGATCGTGCCAAGGCCGTGGTGATGGAGACGCGTGGGCTCAGTGAAGATGCCGCCTATCAATACCTGCGCAAGACCGCCATGAACCGGCGCCTGGCCCTGCATGAGCTGGCCGATGAGCTGCTCAAGGCCGCGCGTCGGCGCTGAGCCGGTCGCCGTACTGTCCTTCTCTCTCGATCGTTCAAGAGGTGTGCGTGATGCCCACAGATGTACCCCTGAATGGCCATCAGCTGACGCTGGGCCTGATGCCACTCAATGATGCCGCGCCCTTCGTGGTCGCTGAGCAGTTGGGGCTTTTCCGCGAGGAGGGGCTGGCGGTGACACTCAAGTGGCAACCCTCGTGGGCGGCGTTGCGTGATGACCTGCAGACCGGCGTGCTGCAGGGTGCGCAGATGCTGGCGCTGATGCCGCTGACCTCGACCCTGGGCCTGGATGGCCGCGCCACGCCGGTGATCAGTGCCATGACGCTCAATCTGGGCGGCAACTCCATCACGCTGTCGCGCGCGCTGATGGCCACCCTCGGCGAGGACGGCCACGACCTCTCCAGTCCGTTGCAGGTCGCGAAGGCGCTGGCGGCGCATGTGCACGAGCGCAAGCAGCGCGGCGAGCCACTGCTCAAGCTGGCCAGCGTGCACCCGTTCTCCTCGCATCGTTATCTGTTGCGCTACTGGCTGGCGGCGGGCGGCATCAATCCGGATCGCGACGTCGAGATGCGCGCCGTGGCGCCGCCGCTGATGGCCGCGCAGCTGGCCAGCGGTGCGCTGGATGGCTTCTGTGTCGGTGAGCCCTGGAACAGCCTGGCGGCGGCGCAGGGCATGGGGCAGGTGGTGGCGGGCAGTCACGATATCTGGCGCTTCGGGCAGGAAAAGGTGCTGGGCGTGCGCGAGGACTGGGCGGAGCAGCATCCGCTGGCGCATCAGGCGCTGATTCGCGCGCTGCTCAATGCCTGCGCCTGGCTGGACCGCCCCGGCAATCGGGCCAGAGCCGCCGAGTGGCTGCATGACGAGGGCATGCCGGAGGTGCCGATGAGCGTGGTGACGCGCGGACTGGAAGACGTCGATGTCGAGCAGTCGGTGGACGACTTCCAGCAGCACAATCCCGGCTGGACCATCTTCCATCGCTATGCGGCCAACTTCCCGTGGCGTTCCCAGACCCGCTGGTACATCGCCCAGATGCAGCGCTGGGGGCATCTGCAGGGCTTCAATGACGAGGATCTCGAGGCGACGCTGACACGTTGTGTGCGACCGGATCTTTACCGCACGGCGGCCCGCAAGCTGGGCATGGTGGTGCCGGTGGCGGATGAGCGCAGTGAAGGCACGCATCCGGCGCCCTGGTGGCTGAGCGGCGAGGCGGGCCAGGTGCCGATGCCGGCGGATGGCTTCATCGATGGCGCGGTCTTCGAGTGATGTCGCGGGCGCGGTTCTTGCAGGTCCGCGCTGGCGCGGGATTGCACAGCACTTGTAGATAAGTCGCCATCTCCTTTGCCGGATGACAGGGCAAACCTGACGGCTCAGACATGTTGGCAGTGCGGTTGTGATATTCTCATCGCACTGCCAGCACCGCGTCAGGGGATCGCATGACCACTCGCAAGTCTCAGATTCGCAAGGATAATGTCGGCCGCATCCTGCTCGCCGCCGAAAAGATCTTCGCTCTCAAGGGCTATGTCGGCGCCAGCATGGTCGATATTGCCGCCGAGGTAGAGCTGCCCAAGTCCAATCTGCATTACTACTTCAGCACCAAGGAAGCGCTGTATCGGGCGGTGCTCGATGGCCTGCTGGCGCTGTGGAAGGAAGATGCGCTGTGCTTCGAGGCCTACGACGACCCGCAGCTGGTGCTCTCCACCTACATTCGCGCCAAGATGATGCACTCGCGCCAGCGCCCCTATGGCTCCAAGGTGTGGGCCAGCGAGATCATGCAGGGCGCGCCGGTGCTGGGCGAAGAGCTGACGGTGTGGCTCGACGAGTGGGCCGAGATGAAGAAGTCACGCCTGCGCCAGTGGATCGGCGAGGGTCGCATCGACAACGTCGATGCCTCTGCCTACCTGTACATGATCTGGGCCAGCACCCAGCATTACGCCGACTTCGATCATCAGATCGCGGTGCTCAATCAGGGCAAGGCGCTGAGTGATCGGGAATTCGAGCAGGCGGTGCAGAACGTGACGCGGGTGCTGCTGAAGGGTGTCGGATTGTCCGCCTGAGATGGCGGGTAACTTCATGGTTATATTATCATGAAGCTAATCACGATCATCATTGCTAGATCATCAAGCCAATGAAAAAGGGGCTGCCATTGCTGGCAGCCCCTTTTTTTGATTCTCATCTATTGCTAGCTGTTCCCCAGGATCAGAGGAGCACCAGACGATCAGGCCGCGCGATGCGGATTGCGCGGGTCCTCCATCCAGTTCATGTATGGCTTGCCGGTGTCCTGCACTTCCATGGTGATGCAGTCCTCGACCGGGCAGGTGATCTCGCACAGGTTGCAGCCCACGCAGTCGGCGTCCTTCACCTCATAGCGGGCGGTGCCGTTGTCCTTGGCCAGATGCATGATGGCCTGGTGCGAGGTGTCCTCGCAGGCGATGTAGCAGCGTCCGCAGCCGATGCACTTGTCCTGGTCGATGCGGGCGATCACCTGATAGTTCATGTCCAGCTGCTTCCAGTCGGTGGTGTTGGGCACCGCCGCGCGCGAGAACTCATCGATACGCTGATAGCCCTTGCTGTCCATCCAGCGCCCCAGGCCGTCCTTCATCTCCTCGACGATACGGAAGCCGTGCAGCATCGCCGCCGTGCACACCTGCACGCTGCCCGCGCCGAGGGCGATGAATTCCGCCGCATCTTCCCAGTTGGAGATGCCGCCGATGCCGGAGATTGGCAGGTTGGCGGTTTCCGGCGTGCGCGCTATCTCGGCCACCATGTTCAGCGCGATGGGCTTCACGGCGCTGCCGCAATAGCCGCCGTGGGTGCTGCGGTCACCGACGATGGGATGCGCGACCATGCGGTCGAGATCCAGATGGGTGATGGAGTTGATGGTGTTGATCAGCGAGACGGCATCGGCGCCACCCCGCCAGGCGGCCTTGGCCGGTTCACGCACGTCGGTGATGTTGGGCGTCAGTTTGACGATCACCGGCAGCGAGCTGTAGGTCTTGCACCAGCGCGTGACCTGCTCGACATACTCCGGCACCTGGCCCACCGCCGCGCCCATGCCGCGTTCCGGCATGCCGTGGGGGCAGCCGAAGTTGAGTTCGATGCCGTCACAGCCGGTGGCCTCGACCTGCGGCAGGATGGTCTTCCAGGCCTCTTCCTCGCACGGCACCATCAGCGAGACGATCAGCGCGCGGTCCGGCCAGTCCTTCTTGACCTGGGTGATCTCGCGCAGGTTGATCTCCAGCGAACGGTCGGTGATCAGCTCGATGTTGTTGAAGCCGCTGACCTCGCCATTCGGGCCATAGTGCGCCGAGTAGCGGGAGGAGACATTCACCGCGGCCGGGTCTTCGCCGAGGGTCTTCCAGACCACGCCACCCCAGCCGGCCTCGAAGGCGCGTACCACGTTGTAGGCC